>Ga0247723_1000512_pt1 | contig 26644 bp, 47 predicted proteins | sample MSEWelMarce5H_FC_FD_189079 | JGI IMG/M metagenome (GOLD analysis project Ga0247723, IMG submission 189079) | Subsurface sediment microbial communities from gas well in West Virginia, United States - MSEEL Well Study Marcellus 5H_FC | ecosystem: Environmental > Terrestrial > Deep subsurface >... | reverse complement strand
CTGCTGTAGTTGGCGCAGACTGGGCAAACTTACAGTTTGAAGGTTCTATTAAATCTTGGGTTTCCCCAGCAGCGGCTAAGAAGATAGCAGACGGTGAAATTACGTGGGACTTTAGTGGCAAGTTTGTAATGGAAGAAATGCTTCCAAACCAACAAACAAAAGTGTTAGCGCAAGGAAATATAACGTACCTTACTGATAGTAAATCCAAACAATTGACAACTACAGAAGTGGCTACTGAAACTAACAAAGCAACTACTAAGGCTTCTGCACGTAAGCATAAATACTATGCGGTTCCTTTTGACATTAACCAACAGTCTTTTGCAAAAACCATGACAAATGCTATTAACCCTGTAAGAGTGACCATAACACATATTGTTAACGTAACTTGTACTACAAGTTCAGGAACACAAGTTATTACAAGAACTTTTACAGAACCCATTACTATCTCATCTTTTGCTCAATGGTTAGTGTTCCATGCTCGTGGGACTATCTTTAAATTTCCAAAAAACCCAGCACCAACTGTTAACTGGAAGGATAGATAATGATTATCAAAGGTTCTCGTTATTCTGAAAGTACAGAAACACGCAATGGAGTTACTAACTTAATTGCCACTAATACTGAATTTACTAGTTCGTCGTATTACACAGTCATATCGGACCAAGGAGAGACTTTTCAGTCTTTGGCAAACCGTTATTTAAATAACCCATCCATGTATTGGAAACTTGCGGATGTTAATAAGTCATTGGGGTACCCCGATGTAATCCCCATGGGTAGCGTAATTAGGATTCCTTTGAAATGATTTTCAAGAGTTCATCACCACTGTCTCCTACTGTAGAGGTTGCAATTGACAATGTTCCTGTCAATTACTTAACGCTGCAAGAAATTACAGTTGAAGAAAAAGAAGGAATGCATACTGTTGCTTCTTTAAACTTTGTTGGTATGGACCCGCAATTAATACACCAATATATTGATGTCCCTATAAAATTTAGTATTGAACTTAGAGAACGTTCTACTTTTTATTTCTACGGTTATATTGTTTATCTAGAGCCTATGGCTAGAGCAAAAGATGGTGTTGTAAATGGAAGCCCGTTTCAAGTAACAACTGTTCATTGTTTTGGTTCTAGTTATATAATGAAATCATTGACTTCTCGTGTTTGGGAATCTAAAACAATTGCTGAAATAGCAAGTTCTATTGCTGATAAGTATTCTTTCTCATTCTCTGTACCAAACAATCCTTTTAAGTTTTCACGTTTAGTGCAGTCCAGTCAATCTGATTGGGAATTTTTAGTAAACACTGCTAAAAAACTAGGGTATTCCACAGTTATGGACGGTACTCATTTGCAAATTTGGGACCCGTTTAGTTCTCTGTACCGCAACATTTCATATTCTATGCTCCTTACCATACGTGGGGGTAAAGGAGACGTTAGTCCACAACCTGGTCAAATCCTTAACTTTGAAGGGCGCATCGGAGCAATCACGCCTGATGGTGCTAGAACTCCCGACACATTGCATCTATTAGACAAAACAGGAAAACTACTGTCAGTAGAAAATGGTACAGAGTTTCAATCCTCTGGTCTAGCAACGGCTGTCAAATCTAGGTTTTCTAATGTTTTAAATACCAACGTAGATTCATATGACATGGGTAAGTCTTTGGTTACTGGCGCTCTTAGGAAGAAATTCCCAATGACTGCCAATCTTCAGGTGGTTGCTGACCCGAGTATCCATCCTGGGGGTATTGTTAACATTAATGAATATAACTCTGAGTTTGATGGGTTTTGGTATGTAGTGTCAGTCCGTCATGAATTAACACAATCGTATATGGTTACACACCTTGAACTTGCTCGTGATTCTCTAGGAAATACAGATGATGCTAAACAAGTTTCTGTAGCACGTATAAGCCCCCCAGACCCTGCGCTTATCAATAATGCATGGGTGTCATCTAAAAATTATTCTGATGTTTATGTGTAAGGACTAACCAATGAAATCTATTTCAATCCCATTTTCTTTTACTTCTGATACAGGTGCTATATCTACAACTGCATCTTTAGACGCCATCATGGAGCAAAACATAATTGATATTTTGACGACCAGCCCTGGAGAACGAGTAATGGAACCCAAGTATGGGGCAAACATTAGAAACCTTCTTTTTGAGGAACCTGACCCATTGGTGTTTGCTGAGTACCGAATGGATGCTATAGCAGACTTAAATGCCAACTTGCCTTTTGGGAGGGTTACTGACGTCCAAATAGGTGTCCCTAATGAATTGCTTTCTGGAAACACATACGACACAACGGTGTCAATCTCAGTAAAGTACGTTGTACCCCCGTATAACTCTTCAGTAGTAACCTTTAACATATCTAATACCACGACCAACGGAGGGTTCTAAAATGCCTAGTTTTGATTACACAAGCAGGGATTACCTGTCCATTCGCCAAGACCTCTTGGACCGTGCATCTGCCGTACTCCCTGAATGGTCAAATAGAAACTCATCTGATTTTGGGATGGTGTTTGTAGACCTTTGGGCGTACATGGGGGACATTCTCCATTATTATGTAGACCGTGCCGCAGCCGAAACTTACATAGGTACTGCTAATAACAAGTCTAGTATCTTAGCCTTGGCAAACCTTTTTGATTACCGTCCTGCCGCCCAAACAGCATCAACAGGTACCGTTACTATTGCCGCAACTAACCCAACGCATTCTGACACAATCATTATTCCTGCTAACACGGGTTTCATTGCTTCAGCAACTGACAACTTGCCTGTTGTGTACTTTACTACTACAGCATCCGCAAGTATGGGTCCTTCGGCTACTTCGGTAGTCATACAAGTTGGTGAAGGTATTTATGAGGAAAGTGAGTCCCCTGTACAAACAGTTACTCGTAACACTTACAGCAATGGTACATCTGGACAACGTTTTAACCTCCGCTACACAGGTGTAATTACTTCTACTGTTTCTGTGTTTGCTGCTGAAGGACCCACAATAAGTGGCAGTCCTTCATTAGTTCAATATTTTTACACCTCTGATTTGTCCAGTGCAACGTCTACTGACAAAGTGTTTACAGTTGAAATTGCTTCTGATGGAGTAGCCCAGATTATCTTTGGTAATGGTATTAACGGAAAGATTCCAGAAAATACAGCAGAGATAACTGTCTCCTACCGTCGTGGTCAAGGGGCTGCTGGAAACATTGGTGTTGGTCGTATCACAGCATTTAATACTGGGTCATCTGTTGAAGGTGCTTACATTGCCTCATCTTCCTCTACTTCTGGTGGTACAGATTCAGAATCAATTGATTCAATGAAAGCAAATATTCCTTTGATGTTCCGTACGCAAGACCGTGCAGTTTCTTTACAAGACTTTAAAGACTTGGCTCTTCGTATTCCGCAAGTTGTAAAAGCAACATGTACAGTGGCTGGAACAAACGTTACTGTGTATGGTGTTCCTTACCAAGCAGATTACTTAACGACTACTGCTGTGTCTTTAACTATACCTAGTTATGTTAAAGAAGAAGTAATTGCATACTTTGCACCACGTAGTTTGGTAGGAGCAAGTGTAATTGCTGCTTCTTCGGTTACCTTAACACCTGTAAACGTAACTGTCTCTGTAGCCGTTAAAAGTAATTATGTTTCTTACTATGTTTCTTCTGCTGTTTCCGAAGTAGTTGATAGTTTCTTTGATTTTGATAATGTTTCCTTTGACCAAGTTCTTTCATTAGGTTCCCTATACAGGGCTATTCAAAGTGTTGAAGGGGTTGATTACGCAAACATTACTGTATTCAGTACAAGCACTGGGACGGTAAACACGATAAGCCCAGCAAGCGGTGCACTGTTACGAAGAGGTACTATTTCTATTTCTACAAGTGGTGGAATTACAGGAATCATAAGTTAATGGCGTTAACATCCTTTTCACTCCGTAAACAAACAAGTGGGTATGGTTCATACCTACAACAACCAGGTGCAACCGACTCTGCACTTCAATCCAGTGGCATTTCTTCTGCACGATTGACAACAGGTGAAAACACGTTTAGTGCAAATATCCTCACAAAAGGAGTTGTACGTTTAGAGTGGACACTTGAGGAACCGCTTGTTGACGTAGTTACTGTTGGTTCTCAACCTGTAGAACTGCAAATTATCTCATCATCTAGTGGGGAACCCGTAACTATTAATGATGGTGTTTTTGTAAAAAGCATTACAAGCAACACGTTGAATAACTACTATGACGATACACCTGTAATTTCTGAGGGCAGGTGGGTTTATTACGCATTGTTTGTTAAATACAGTGACGGTTCCAACTACTGGTTTACCCGTGTAGCAACATTGTACATACAAATTCCAATCAGTTATAACTCTGTAGAATCTTTGTGGTCTAAAATACCAGAGTATTACAGGGAGTTAGATTACCGTCAAGAAGTTTTAGTAAATGGTTATTCTCCTCTTTACGCTTTTCTTGAACTATTTGGTAATGAGATTGATAGAACAAGGACACTTGTTGAAAGTGTTGCGATATCCAATGACCCTGAAATTGCAGTAACCCCAGCACTAGATGCTTTGGCATATGAAACTGGGTTAGAGGTAACGATTGATGATTTAGGTACTTCTAAAGTTAGAACTCTTTTAAATAACATTGGAACGTTGCGTCAACAAAAAGGAACTATTGGAAGTATCTGTTCGTACATTTCAGCAATGTCTGGATGTCCAGTTACCTATACGTATAATGCTGCACTACCAAAGCCACATGTTTTCAATGTGTATGCCCAGCGTGTTAACTTTGTGTCTGACCCAGAGTTTACTAATGCAACTATTACTGCATCATCAGGAACTGTAACTCAGGGTGGCACAACTTATTACGCTAACTTGCAGACCACAACTACTTGGGGCGTTTATACATATGGTACTAATACCATCGGTGCTTCAAACCCAGCAATTACAAATAACGCTAATGGCATTACTATTACGATGCCTCCTGGCTCATATGCTAACCGCACTGTAATGGTTTACCCTCGTAAACCATTTCCATATCTGGGAACAAAACTTTATGGAACTAGTTATGATTACACGGGAAGCGCAGGCGCTTCGTTTTCTGCGTTGCACACAGCAACTAACACCACCAGACTTGCGTGGGAGGCAGGAGTAGCAGGTGGCTCAATGCCAACCACTATCTATGCAGATGGGGGTTGGTACGACGGAACAAAATATGCGTACACCAGCATCCCTGCTCGCCCAAGTTTGGAATATGTACCATCAACAACAGGCGCTTCAGCAACAGTTTCATCTACCCCTGTCCTGTCTTTTGTAATGGCACCTGGAAGTTCAATTTCAATAAACAACTGGCTATTTGAACCATCTACTAATGGTCATTACTTTTCAGGAAGTACCCGTGATGGTGGGTATATCCCAATCCAGGATGGTACAACGGGTGGTGGTACCTTTGACTACTACTGGGATACGGCGGGTACAGGTGTCAACAATGCCTTTTCGTTCTATCTACAGGACCATGAACGAACCATTAAAACTACTGAAAGAGTTATTGCTCAGTATATTGCGCCCGTAACAATGTTGGCTCTATACTCCATTGCATGGGACTACTATCCAGGAAAATAAAATGAACTACATATTGGCTGGTTTAGCCGTCTATAAAATCCTTCAAGTGTTAGACGTACTTACGCCAAAAGAGGCTATGCCTTGGGTAAAGATTGTCTTTGGAGTTCTTTTGGGTTATGTGTCTACACTTCTCATAGAGGTTCCCAATGTTCCCCTAAGTGGCTTGGTGATTGCAACAATTGCTGGTACAGTGCACGGGCTGCTCAGATTAATAACCCTCATGGGTGACTGGGCACAACGTAAAGCAACACGATAGGAATACAAAATGACGCATTATGGAATCATTGGAAGCGGTAAGTGCGGAGAGAACATCATTGAAGATGGGCTATCCGAATTAGGTATTGAGAATAACATCTTCCTTATTTGCCCACGTAAAGGGGCAACCAGTTCTGAAGACAGAGTCTATGACTTTATGCTGGATAATGAAGCAGAATACATTGCCTATACAAAGAGCAATGCCCCACAGGTACTTGTGGATAACGCAAGCAAAGTGTTTGATTGCACAGGTGGAGATTCGTGGTTAGAAATCCTAAATACTCTCAAGAGTAAAAAAGGAACGCTATTGGTTCTTTGGGATTCAGAGAACGAAGAGAACATTAGCAACTTTGTGTTTGATGCTCATGACATGGGTATCCCCGTTAAAGAGTTGAGCAATGGCCTTGTACCTATTGAGGTTGATGCTCCTGCACCTGTCCTTGAAAAAGAAAGTCCTGAAGTTGTAGAGATTGAACCATTCTCTGATGATGAGTTGCGCTCTATGAGTATTGGCGTACTTCGTAAAGCCGCTACAGCACGTGGTGTCTCAGACGTTGGGGCATACTCCAAAGAAGAACTTGTTGAGCAATTGGTTGACAAGAAGACACACAAAGAAAAGATTGAGGAACCTGAGATGGCAACAACCACTGGTATTAACCCAACAGCCACCACAAGTTACAAGGTAACTTCTACACCTAGTGAACGAACCCAATTGATGGCACCTGATGGTGACTGCATGGTTACGGTAGTGATGCCTAACGGCACTGTTATTAGCACCCCAGCAACTATGGAAGAAGTGCGAGTCCTTCTAGGACTTAGTGGAGGCAGTTAACTGCCAGCGCCATTTCTTGTGCATGTCATCACGCTCTGCCAAGAAATTAGCAATACCCTGTTCATTGGCTTTATTAGCCGAAGCAAAAGCCTTGCCAATTGTCACGAGAACCCCCTCATTGACCTTTAGCAGGGCTTTTGCCATTGCTTTGGGGTTAGGGGCCACTTCAACACTTTCAACCGTTCTGAGGTCAATGAACTTGCTCAGGGTGAAAGGTGCATACTCGTCTAGTTTGCGTAGGTCTTCGGCAATGGTGTCAATGCTGGAATATACATCTTCATAGATGTCAGCAAACAAAGAATGATACTGACTGAAGTCAGCGCCCTCTACGTTCCAATGATACCCATGGGCAACAAAGTACATGGTGACAGAGTCAGCCAGCAATGTTTTGAGGTCGTTAGTTAGTGTGCTCACCACTTCTCCTTGTTTGCCCAATAAGCGGCGCTCATTTTGCCTTTAGCGATATTCTTTGCATGACGGTCTTTAAATGCCTTGTTACGGGCAGACCCGTCAGGAGAACCTGACACACCTTGTTGACCAAAACGAATAGTTTTAATCTGGTCACCTTCTTTAGCAACAACAATGTGTGATTTGGTTGGGTGGTCGGGTGTTGCCTTTGGTTTATTAAAACCTGAAACACCTGCACGCTCTAAGCGTGGGTCTTTCTTTGCTGGCATTATTCTTCACCCTTGCTTCTACCCGCAAAGTAACCACCGATGATACCAATAAGACCAACCAATGCATTTTGCACTAAAGCAATAGCATCTGAGTTAGTTGCAAACTTTTCACCAGTTGAAGCCTGCTGTGCAAGCATTGAGGCGTATTCGCCAATAACAACTAAACCAATGAACCCTAAAATACCTAAAGTGATGTACACCATCAACTTGTCTTTAATGTTCATTATTTTTTCTTAGCAGCGGCCTTTTTAGCAGCAGTTTTTTTAGCAGGTGCTTTTTTAGCAGCGCCTTTGCCAAAGAGAGGGTTTTTCTTGTCTGTGATACCACAGCCACATTCTTTACACATTGTTATTTCTTTCCTTTTTTGGACACAGCCATGTTGTCCACTAAGTTTGGGTAAGGGCGACCAGCATTTTTAGCACGAGCCTTTGCTTTAGCCTTTTGTTCAGGCGTCAGTTTCTTGTCTTTTTTGGAAGGGTCTGGTGTGTCCCATACTTTTTTGCTAGCCATCAAAATAGTGTACCCCATGGACAAGAGCGGTTCATGGTGTATGCTTCAGACCCATCAAAAGGAGCAGAACATGGCTGACGGACCTTTCCTTCAATACCCTACGTGGCTTAGGGAATACTTGCGTGGAGACGCCACAACGACGGATGTTTTACTAGAGATGCTTTGCTACATGAACGGCAAAACGCAGTCTCTATGGACCACCTATGACCACGTGGCTCAGAAAACTGGCTACCACCGAACCACGGTAATTCGGTCAGTTAACAAACTGGTTGACCTCGGTGTTCTTATAAAACGGAGCCAATCCAAGAACGGTAGAAGCCTCCCAAATGAGTACTTGGTGAACTTCAATAACCCTAATTATTTAGGGGTAGCAGGTGTGCCACCCTCCCCATTAGGGGTAGCGGGGGCGCTACCCAGTAGTAGCACGGGTGCTACCCCCGAGGGTAGCGGGGGTGCTACCCAAATAAGAATAACAAACAAGAATAAACAAACTAGAAGGGGAAAATTAGGAAAGATAGACCCAAGGTTGATGTCATGAAACCACGACAGCAAGATGACTGGGGCTTAACCTTTGGCTCCGACCCAGACGCCCCAGCACAAGACACTTCAAAAAAGAAACCAAAACAAAAGAACACCTTGGCGTCTTTGGTCTACGAATTCAGAGACCAACTTTTGATGGACACGGAAAATCTCATGAACTCCCAAGTAAATGCTCCAGCCATGATGAAAGCATTTAACACAATCCTTGAAACAGGAAGAACACACGATGACATCAGGGCAATGATTACACAGTTTCATAAAGATATAAATATCAAACCATTGACGGATGGGATACCAGCATGGAAGGCTTTCATTGGTCGCCTTGATTCCTTGGCTAAAAAAGTTGGCACCGTTGAAGAAAACATCCCCTACGATGGTCCCAAGATTGACCCACGATTAATGAGTAACAATGAGTGAATGGCATAGCAACAAGTATTGGCAAAACAGGAGCAAAGACGAACGTTTAAAGAACCTTCGCATACCTGCCCGTTACCAAGGCAAGACGTTGTCAACTTATGACTACGAAGCAGGAGACACTGATGCGTTCAATGCACTCAATCATTGGTGCACAACTGTCTTAAAGAATGTTCAAGAAGGGATGGGGTTTCTTCTTTATGGTTCTACGGGTGTTGGTAAAACACACTTAGCGCAAGGTGCTTTGATTGCCTCAGTTGAGACACACCCATTGTCAGGAATCTTTATTACTGCTGACCGTTACGTTGACATGGTTTACGATGAAATGCGTAATGATGGTGAATTACCTGAACCCTATTCAGACCCATTTCTGATGAAGTACATGCGTAGAACTTTTGACTTGGTAGTGCTAGATGGTTTTGGAGCAGAACGAGCAACAACAGAGTTTGCACGTAACGCTTTAATATCCTTGATTGACAATCGGTATGAAGAAAAACTAACAACGATTGTTACAACTTCTCTTAGCCCTAACGAACTTGGTCGCACTTATGGAAAGCGTTTGCTATCCATTCTCCAAGAGAGTTGTTATTTTATAAATGTTGAAGGACCTGACTACCGAATGGTTTTCAATGATGCAAAGTAATGACATTGGAAATTTCAATGACATTGGTCAAGGTGTTGTTTTTGAAGGGTTACTTGCTTCCCCTCCTGAGCGCAGGTTCTTTCAACGTGCAGGTGCCGACTGGGATAAAGAACTCAGCAAATGGAAACCACACGAACTCCCATTAAAAGCCTTAGTAGATTATTCAGACCGTTTAGGTATTGACACAGAGGTTTATACCTTTTTAGGACTAGATGCTGTTGATGCAATTGACAGGTGGCTTGGGCGCAAAGGTGTGTCACTCCCCGTCTACGGTTATGCAAATCCAGAAGAATTGTCATATGACTTGCGTTTTAAGCGTTCAGTCCGTACTATCTATGTCCCCGAGCAAGAACAAGCCGCCATCATTGGCATCCGTGCAACGGTAGCAGACTCCAAGAAAGCATGGTCCATCTGATGGCTAACTCAGAACATCTCATCATTAGCAAAGTAATTGAGTCGGCAGACATTACTCCAATCATCAATGCAGGTCTTCGTCCCGACCACTTCTCAGGTGAGACACAAAAGATGTGGTTGTGGATTTCAAACTATTGGAGAGAGTATGGGTCAGTACCAACAGACCGTGCTTTCCACCAAGAGTTTGGAGACGTCATACTTTCTGACGCTTCAATGGAACCATTCCCTGCACTCATTGATGAGTTGTTTCACTCCTACAAACGACAACGGCTAATTGAAACCATCAGCACAGTAATGCCTGCGCTGAACAACAATCTTGTTGATGAAGCCTTTATGGAACTGTCGGCAGGGTTACAACGTGCCTCAACTGAGACAGCACGCTTACGAGATGTTGACATTGTTCAGAACTGGGAAGCACGACTAAGCCGTTACGAAGAGATGCGTAACATGCCTAACGCTCTACGAGGTATTCCTACAGGGTTTATAGGTCTTGACCGCATTACAGCAGGACTACGACCACAGCAGTTGATTACGTTTGTTGGTGAAGCCAAAAAGGGAAAGTCAATGATGAGTCTTATCATGGCTAACGCTGCACACGAACATGGCATCAGCCCAATGTTTGTTTCATTTGAAATGAGTATTGAAGAACAAGAGGCTCGTTATGACGCCCTTATCTCCAAGACTTCTCATACGAGAATCATTAGAGGTGACCTGACAAAGCGTGAGATGGAAAACATTGAGAAGGTTCTTAAACTTCGCAAGAACATGCACCCATTCCACATGACTGAAGACTCCACATCCCTTACAACAGTAAGTGCTATTGCTGGAAAGATTCAGCAGTACCGCCCTGGCATTTTGTTTGTTGATGGTGTGTATCTCATGGACGATGAGCATGGCGAGCCTAAAGGAAGTTCGCAAGCGCTTACAAACATCACACGCTCACTTAAACGTCTTGCACAGCGGTTTGACATTCCCATCGTGGGAACAACACAAGTGTTGTCATGGAAACTGGGTAACAAGAAGTCTCGCCAAGTAACAGCAGACTCTATTGGTTACTCATCATCATTCGTACAAGACTCAGACCTTGTACTGGGTGTTGAGTCTGACCCAGACATTGACAACCAATCAATTATTAGAGTAATCCTTGCTCGTACTGCCCCCAAGGGAGAAGTACGAATTAAATGGGATTGGGAAAACATGGACTTTACAGAGGTGGACGAGAGTGGCAATGACGGCAACTGGTACTACTGACATTCAAAGTGTCTTAATTGACCTTGGTGTTGAAGTTACTAACGCAGGTGAACGTGAAATATCAGGACGCTGTCCTGTTCACTTAGAACGCACTGGTCACGTTGATAGGTCACCATCTTGGTCTATGAACGCAGAGACTGGTTTATGGATTTGTTATTCATGTGGAGGGCGTGGAACCCTTGTAGGTTTAATCTCTACGCTGACTGGTGATGAAGCATCACTCATTGATGTTCATTCATTTCTGATTAACTCAAGCCTTAGTAGGATTGGTCGTGAGAACCTTCCTGAACCCGAACCTGAGATTGATTGGATTTCATACAGTCGTTTTGATGAAGTACCAGCATCCTATTTGTACAACAGGAATCTAGATGCATCTATCGCACGCTCTTACGGCATCCGTTGGGATACTAAAAACAAGTCATGGGTTATTCCGATTGTGTCTCCTATGGGGCACCTAATGGGTTGGCAATCTAAAAAGACTGATTGGGTTCGCAATTACCCAATTGGTATTAAGAAGAGCCACACCTTGTTTGGCATTGAGAAGTTCTTAAACAAACCAGCGGTACTTCTAGAGTCACCACTAGATGTTGTGCGCTTAGCGTCCATTACAACAGGCGTACAAGGACTAGCAACATTTGGTTCGTATGTCAGCACAGAGCAACTTAGTTTGCTTAACTCCGTCGCATCTAAAGTAATTGTGGCAATGGACAATGATGAGGCTGGATTAAAAGCCAACAAGATGTTGTTTAAAACATTGCCACGATTTGATGATGGCGTTTTATGGTTAAACTATAAGAACACAAAAGCAAAAGACATAGGTGACATGGCAGACGAAGAGATATTTGACGCAATTAGTACTGCTACTGCAATCCCTGGGTGGATTCTGTGACCTTTATAGGAACCTTGTACCCCTTTCAACAAGAAGCAAGTGAAAGAATGGTAGAGCGGGGACAGATGCTCCTTGCCATGGTTATGGGTGCTGGTAAAACTCCCACAACACTTTCTACTATTGAATCTTTAATTGATGACAATGAGATTAGTAAAGTGTGCGTAGTTGTTCCGAGCAGTCTCAAGTACCAGTGGCTTCGTGAAATAAACAAGTTCACTACGTCTAGAGCAATTGTTATTGATGGCACCCCTAAACAACGTGAGAAGTTATGGCGTTTGTCTATTGGTTGCCAATACATCATTGTAAACCCTGAAAGCCTTACTAAAGACTTGGCGCAATGGGAAGCCATGCGGTTCAACGCCATGGTTATAGATGAAGCCACAATCATTAAATCATTTACTTCTAAGCGTTCTAAGATGCTTAAAAAACTAGGGGCTAAGTGCCACTACCGTTTTGCATTAACAGGTCAACCAATTGAGAACAAACCAGAAGAACTGTTTTCAATTATGCAATTTGTAGATACTTCAGTACTAGGTAAGTTTGATGTGTTTGACAGGACTTTTATTGTTCGTGACCACTTTGGCAAACCAACTAGGTACCGTAACTTAAAACAACTCAATGACTCAATGTCAGAAGCAATGGTTCGTAAAACACGAGATGACATCAAGGACCAACTTCCTGAAGTCATTACACAAGTAATACCTGTTCAATTTGACACTGGCGTTGCTGGAGTCTATGAACGCATTGCGGCTGACCTTTTAGCCGAAATTCAAAAAGCAATAACAAGCCACGGAAGGTCATTTGACCTTTGGTCGCATTACCACGGGGGACAAGGAAATGAAGCACAAGGTCAAATTATGTCTAGGCTTACTGTATTACGTATGCTCTGCGATAATCCTAGGCTGGTGGTGGAGTCAGCCAAAGCGTTTGACGACCCTACTCAAAACACTGAGGGAAGTGCATACGCCTCCAGAATCCTTTCGGAAGGATGGCTCCCCGAGACCTATAAGACACCCAAACTAGACACAGTTGTCAATTACATTGAGGATGTATTAAATGAAGACCCAACTAATAAAGTTGTTCTATTCTCATTCTTTAAGAAAAACTTACGGATTATCCAGGAAGCAACTAAAGGACTTACGGACAGCGTACTCTTCATGGGTGGTATGGGCGCAGACCAGAGAGATGTTGCAAAGCAAAAGTTCGCAACCGATGATAATGTTCGGCTCTTTTTATCCTCTGATGCAGGAGGTTACGGGGTGGACTTACCGCAAGCCAATTACCTTATCTCTTACGATTTACCTTGGTCTGCTGGAAAATTGGACCAAAGAGAAGCCCGCATTATCCGACTATCGTCGGTACACCCGCATGTTACAGTCGTATCATTCGTAATGAAAGGTTCCATTGAGGAACGTCAATACGAGATGTTGCAACAAAAACGAGAAATAAACAAAGCGTTTATTGACAAAGGGTATGACAGTCAGGGTAAGTTTGACTTGAACCTTGGTACACTATCCGAGTTCCTAAGCCACTCAGAGGTATAAGCATGACAACACCAGATTATTACGAACGACTAGCACAAGAGTTTAAGAAGTCTAAAGAAGGCATTGAAGCATTGACTAAACGTCAAAATGAGATGCGAGCAGAACTAGTAAAAGCAATCCAAGAAAATGGATATGAAGACGACAAAGGACACCTTTGGTACGAGGCTGGTTCTGTGGAGTTAAAGTATGAGCGTCGTGTTAGTCGTTCCTTTAATAGTGATGCCGCAGAACAATGGGCTAGAGGTCTAGGCATTTGGGAAGACCTTAAAAAGGTTGTAGAACTTTTAGATGAAGACAAACTTCTTGGCTACGTATGGGCTAACAAAGATAAAGAAGCAGAAGTTCAAGGTTTTTACACAGAAAAAGAATCATGGGCACTGAAGGCTTAGATAACTTTATGGGGTTGTTTGGCGACCTTCCTAATTTTCCAGGAAAACGTGAGCCTAAAAACCGCCCTACATCTGTTAAGATACCTAACTCCCCACTAGATGACCGTTACAACGGTGCAAAAGGTAAGGAGTACATAATCGGTGGTGAACGTTTAATGATGTACACCATTGGTGAAATCTGTAAAGCGCTAGGTAAAAGTAGCGTTACAGTAAGAATGTGGGAGAGCAATGGCTGGATACCAAAATCCAGTTTCAGAACTCCTCCACCAAACACGCCACAAATTCCAGGGAAAGCGTCAAAGGGTCGTCGTCTTTATACACAACAACAACTTGACACGCTCATAGATGCTGTGGCACAATACAACATCGCTGAACCACACAAAGGTGATTGGGACGGCTTTAAGCAATACATTCAAGAGAATTGGAAACGTTAATATGGGTAAGTATGATGAAACAGACATGGTGTCTGAAGAACAGGAAGAAACAATGACAGAGAAACCACAAGCACGCACGCTTGTTCGTGGTGGTTGGGGAAGCGTTGACGCAGTCAAGAACGCAGACTCACCATTTGCACAACGTCTAAAGATTGCTGATGAACCACAAATCATTAAGTTTCTAAACGATGAGCCTTACGCTTCATGGCGTCAGCACTGGATTGAGCGTCAAGGACAAAAGTCTTTTGTATGTATCGGAGAGTTTGATGATAAGGGTTGCCCACTTTGTGACTCTGGTGACCGCCCATCAGTTCGCATTGCATTCAACGTTGCACTACTTGTTGCAGGTGAAGAACCTTCCATTAAGTCATACGAAGTCGGACCACGTGTCATTGACCAGTTAAAGAACTTCCACACAGACCCACGCACAGGTCCTCTTACTAAGCAGTACTGGGCAGTGAGCAAGACTGGTAAGGGTGCTACAACAGCAACCAGCCACCAGTTAGTAAAAGACCGTGACCTTGAAGAGTGGGGCATCTCAGAGATTGATGATGCAGGATTGAAGTCCCTTGTGAGCCGTGCTTACACTGCTGACATCATTTCTATTCCATCTCGTAAAGACCTTATTGAGATTGCCAACGAAGTAGACTAATGGCAGAGGGAGACGCTCCCTTTGTTGTTACATCAATATCGCAAATTCATCAACTTGTTGCCGACGTGCAACAGGTTGGTGCTTTTGCCTTTGACGTTGAGACACGGGGAATCTTAGAAAGACATCCCGACATGGTGGATGCCATGGAAAATGCGTGGAAAAAGCACGTTACTTCCTTGAAGAACCCCAGCCCTGAGATTCAGCGCCGTGCTCACGAGAACTTTGAAGCAAAGTACCGTGGGATGCTTGCAGTTGACCCTTTACGTAATGACGTCTTTTGGATAGGCATTGCTACACAGGGTAAGTCATGGGCTATTCCTATGGGGCATCCGCTGGGTGAAGTCATAGAGCCTGAAGAAATAGGTGATGGTTCAACAGTTCCACCACCTGGCTATCGCAAGATTCTTAAAAATGGACAAGAGTCTATGGCAAAACTTAAATACCATAAGCCTGCTGTGTACGGAGAAGCACCTCTTCAGTTGTCTAGGTCAGATGTCTTTGAGGCTTTGCGCCCACTTTTCTTCAGTGACCTTGTAAAGATTGGTCATAACGTAAAGTTTGACGCACGTAGTATCTGCAAGTACTACGGAGAAGTACCTCCAGGGTTGTACGCCGACACCATGTTGCTACAGCATCTAGTGAATGAGAACCTTATGTCTTACTCACTAGAGAACCTCATCATGCACAACTATGGAAAACATAATGCGTATGAACGAGATGGGAAACTAGGTAAGTTCATTACTTCCGTACCTTTCACCAAAGCAGTTAACTACGTACACCTTGACGTTCGCTGGACATGGATGCTGTACACACGCTTGTGGAAAAAGGTTAAGCAAGATACTGCTTTAGTAAACTCTTTTTACCAAGACACAGAAGTGCTACACATCCTAATGCACATGGAAAATGAAGGAATCCCCGTTGACCACCGCAACATGCAACTGTTGGGTAAAGAGTTAGATGGGAAGATGCGTGACACCTTGTTGGCACTACACGAGTTTACGCCAGTAGGTTTTAACCCTGACTCCACCAAACAAAAGCAGGAGTTTCTATTTAACAAGAAGCGTGAGGGTGGGCTAGGTCTAAAGCCTTACAAGTTAACCAAGGGTGGGATGCCTTCAGTAGATGAAGAGACCTTGCGACACCTTGAGGCTGAGCACCCAGCGATTGAACTTCTAATCCAGTGGTCAGAAACACAGAAACTTAAATCAACTTTTGTTGACGGCATGCTTCCCCGTTTATACAAAAGCAGACTCCATCCTTCTTTCCATCTGCATCGCACAGCAACGGGGCGCTTGTCATCTAGTGACCCCAACCTTCAGAACATCCCACGAGATTCAAACATCCGTAGTTTGTTTGTAGCACCTGAAGGGCACACCTTGATTGTGGCTGACTATGACCAAATTGAACTTCGGGTTATGGCAATGTACTCACAAGATAAAGAACTATTGCATGTGTTTAACAACAACATTGACATTCACACAGGTGCCGCAGCCCTCTTGTTTAAGAAGAGCATAGAAGACGTAACAAGCGAAGAGCGACAGATTGGTAAAGGCGTTAACTTCCTCACAGCCTATGGAGGCGGTCCAGGGAAACTAGCACGTACTACGGGTATTCCTTTTGAGCAGGCTCAGGAGATGATTCAAGAGTATTATCGTCAGTTCTCTGGACTAACTGCTTGGAAACAAGAGGTAGTTGCTGAAGGCAGGAGAATGGGATATGTCACCACCTTGTCAGGTCGTAGGCGCAGACTTCCTGACCTTACTTCCACTGATAAAGAAAACCGTGCTCGTGCTGAACGTCAGGCGGTAAACGCAGTTGTACAGGGGTCAGCCGCTGACCTATGTAAGCAAGCGATGATTAACATTGCCCGTGACCTCTCAGACACCAATGTGAAGATGCTGGTACAGGTTCATGACGAATTGGTAGCCGCTGTTCCTTACGAAGAATTGGATGCAATTATTGACCCGTTCATTACCGCCATGGGAAATGGTAACGTAATAAAGGGAGTGCCCCTCATGGTTTCGTATCACAACGCTTCCAACTGGTCAGAGGCAAAAGGATAATGCTTGAAGTTGAACAGAGAATGTTTTATTTAATGCTTTCTGCGACAGAAGGTCAAAAGATTGCAAGGTCTATGGGATTTGCTACACCTTCTGAGGAAGTGCAAGAACTAGAGATTATGGACGTTCTTTCCCGATGGGTTATGGTGGCGTCTTCAGGGATACTGGATGAGGTCAGGGAAGCCTCCGATTGGTTTGTTGACTTCCTGGAATCCACTGATAAGATTACTTCCCCTGCTGAAGATTTTGTTAATGCACTTACTGTCTTTAGTGTTGCTCTTATCAACAAAATGTTAGAGAATGGGCACATAGGGGTAATTATGTCCGATGAACAATTAGATGATATGGAAGAACAATATGACTGACTGGTGGTCCAAGAAACTGGCTGGAGAAAAACCAACACCTCCACGCACTAATTTGCCTCCTGTGCAAACACCATTGAATTTTCAACAAACAAACACTTCTAGTGGTGCTGTTGTATCAAACCCTAACGTAATGTCCGAGGACGCTACATTGTCCGATTACCTACGTTCTAGTGCCACTAAGGGTGGAGCGGCGGCTCGTAAAGAGACGTCAACCTGTCCTGAATGTGGTGGTAACTACGTATTTAGCAGAAGCGGCGTATCTTCTGTTAACCCAGCCCCTCGTTGTTACGAGTGCGGTTGGAATGGGATGTACGCACAAGCCGACCAATCCAGTTGGTCATAGAAAGAAAACATGCCACCAGAAGTAACACACGAATCATTGTCCTCCATCATCTCTTCTATTCAGAAGAAGTATGGGGATGACATCATTGTAAAAGGGAGTGCTGTTAATCAAGAGATGACCCGCATAACCACAGGGGTCCTTGCCTTTGACCTTATGTTGGGAGGAGGATGGCCTGTAAACCAATGGAGTGAAATCATTGGTGAAGAGTCATCAGGTAAGACTGCTATGGCATACAAGACCATTGCGGCTAACCAAGCACTTGACCCAAACTTCACAGCCATGTGGGTTGCGGCTGAAGAATATGTACCTGAATACGCAAAGGCTATTGGCGTAGACCTTGACCGCTTGTGGGTCGTAGAGACCAACCTCATGGAGCAGGTGTATGACCTTGTCATCCGTGTTATGGATGCTCGTGCAGTAGACATGATTGTTATTGACTCCCTTCCAGCGCTCATCCCAGGTGATGAGATGGAAAAGACTATGGAAGAATTCACCATGGGACTTGGTGCTCGTCTTACTGGAAAATTCTTCCGTAAGGCTTCTAAAGCACAAAAGCGTTCAATGATTCATGAAGAGCGTGGTTGCACAGGAATCATGATTAACCAGTGGCGTGACAAGATTGGTGTGATGTGGGGAGACCCTCGTACTACCCCAGGTGGCAAGGCAAAGAACTTCCATTACTTCTGCCGTGTGGAAGTTAAGCGTGATGAATGGTTGAAGCAGAAGGATGAAACTGTTGGTCAGTCCATTAAAGGTCGTACCCTCAAGAACAAGACGTTCTCTCCTAACAAGTCATCTATAGTTGACTTCTACTTCAGTTCTGTACCAGGATTTGAATTTGGTGATTTTGACACCGTCAAGGACATGGTGAACATTGCTGCTTCTGTAGACATTATTACTCGTGCTGGCGCTTACTACTCTTACAGTGAACAGCGTTGGCAAGGTAAGGAAGCAATGCTATTGGCTTTCCGTGCAGACTTAGGTATGCAAGAAGAACTACGTGTAGCCGTGATGAAACACTTTGGTATTGAAGCGTGACATTAGGGGCTGATGACCGCAGGGACATCATGAAGAAATCCCGCAAACAAGAGAAGCGTTCAGCAACTACATACAACGGTAGTCGTAATGCTGGCTCTGGTTCGTTTTGGTTGAGAAAGAATGACGTAAGGTCTACAGAGTTCCTTATTGAAAACAAGTTGACAATTGGCACCAAAAGCATTACTCTCAAAGAAGTTGATTTACGAGAGTTGAGAGAACGTGCGATTATTGAAGACCGTGTACCTATTTTGCAGTTTGACCTCAATGGTCGTTGTTACGTGGTTCTTGTTGAAGATGATTTTTTGGCGATGATACATGATGACGAAAATTGATGTACCAACTAAACTATTGGAACTTCTTGAAACAGCAGAAGATGGGCATACTTGGAAAGAACTTCAACTTCTTTTAAGAGACAAGTATGAAGTAAGAGCGCATCATGGGACAATCTCGGGTGCCCTTTCTAACCTCCACAAGTCTTTAGAAGTCTTTTCAATAAAAGTAAAAAGAGACAATTGTAAACCATACGTACACGCTAAGTACCGTCGTAAGTATGCAGATGAGCACAGGCATGATTACCCAGCAAAAAAGAATAAATGGGAATCTATGTCTGATTTATTGTATTTTGTCATGACTGAAGATAACATCCCACCCAACGCTTGGGAAAATGCTCTCAACAGTTATAGAAAAATGAAAAATGTCTGAAAAAACACCATGGCATCTAGCCAACTACAAGCAGTCTTTAACTTCTAAGTATCGGCTTATCCCTGTTGTTGAAGAACAACTTATACGTGAACAACTAGAGAGCACTAGAGATACCCTTCACCTGCACCCTTCAGAGATTTGTAAGCGTGATTGGTGCAACCGTTCATCTTGGTACACCATTAAGGGTTACGAGAAGGCTGACCGTGCCTTGTCATTTCAAACTCTAAACATCTTTGCTGAAGGTCATGCTATTCACGCTAAATGGCAGAAGTGGTTGACAGACGCAGGTGTATTAGAGGCAGTTGAAGTACCCATCCTTGATGAGGAGTTCAGATTGATGGGGCATGCTGATGGCATTATCAATGACTCCAAAGGTAAAGCCATCCTTGAGATTAAGAGTGTTGGCGCTGGAACCATTCGCATGGAAGACTTTGAACTTTATAAAAGCGCCACCAGCCCTGATGACATGTGGAAGAAAGTTCGCAAACCTTTTAGTACTCACCTTCGCCAGGTAAACCTATACATGCATTGTCTAGGAATTCACGATGCTGTATTCCTGTATGAATGGAAAGCCACACAAGAAGTAAAAGAGTTCTCAGTAAAGTTCCAACCAGAACTTATTGAAGACATTCTTTCAGGTTGCAAAAACGTAATAAGAGGTTTAGAGTCAGGTGTTCCACCAATGCGCCCAGTTTGGGTAGAAGACTCCTCAAATAAAACTTGCAAAACTTGTTCATATAAGAACACATGTTGGAAAGACGATAACAATGAATAAACCATCATTAGCCCCCACTAGCCCAATCATGGGTGACTTTTTAAGTAAGTTTCCACTTGCAGACAAACCTCACGGTGATTTCCCTGAATTGCCTATGTACTTAGATGAACTACCTGACCCTGAATTGATGGAACTTTACACAAAGTTTATTTCATGGGGTTCATATGCAAAGTCAGAACTTGTATTGGCAGAGATTGCTGAAGAGCGCTCTGCTACCACACAGAAGTACTCAGAGGCAGTTACCCTCATCTCCCAGTGGGGAGAAGGAGCAAAGGGAGACACCGTCACCTTGGCTAAGGCTCGTAGAGATACAGACCCCCAAGTGATGGAAGATACCGATGCCTACTTACAGTCACGTGCATTTCGTAAACTAACTGAGTCAGTCTTTGAACGGTGTGAACGTGGAGCACAGGTCATTAGCCGTGAATTGAGTCGTCGCATTTCTATGGCACCTACCGAACGACGACAAGGAAAGTACACAGCGTGACCCCAACAGTCATCCCTTACCGAGGTCCGTCTTACATGGCACTACGTTATGCAAGCATGAAAAAGATGAGAACCTTTACACTCCAAGAACTGTTTGCTTGTATGCACCACAAATTTCATAAACCGTATGTTGCTGGTAGGTCTTTAGACAGGCTTACCAATTTGGGGTTCTTGTCTCGTGATGGTGACGCTTGGAGAATTACTGAAGTTGGCTATGATTACTTACGTAATACCGCTACAGACTATTCAGGGGAGTTCAAATGACTCATATGCCTGACTTACCAGTTAATGACCAAGTGTTAGAACAGCGCAGGGTCATTAAGTTTTGGATTGACCGTTGTAGAGACTTAGAAAAAGATAATGAAAAACTAAAAGAAGACCTTGTTAAGGCTAGAGGATACTAAAATGAATGCAATTTATAATATTGTTATTGTCGCCCTTTACTTTTCCATTGGATGGATTAGTCACAAACTGTGGGTCAGGAAATGGTAGATTTCTTTACACTCGTAATTATGGTCACTGCTGTTTTTGTTTGCGGTGTATTCACTGGACAAATGTTTAACGACAAGTAATGGCAATAGGCAGTGAGCCAGAGATTGGCGCTAACTTTGCTGTTTGGAAAGACATGTCAGAGTATGACCGCAAAGCCTGGTTTAAGTACATGAACGACAACTGGGGCTTGTACCTACAAGCAGGGTACGCTACTCTTGTCCACCATAAGGGCAACCCTTACTACCAACATTACGGAGATACTAATGGCAATAAACTACAACAATAAGCGTTATTATGTTCCTAGTACTCACACACAACTTATGGAATCACGTGAAGCGCATGGTAAAACCCAAGAAGCGTTAAGGGAAATGACAGCAGACCGTGACAAGTGGAAAGAACTTGCTGAGTCTTGGAAGAAAGTTGCTGAGGAGAATGACAATGAATGACCATATAGTAAAAATAGAATTTGCGGAAAACACCAGCGTGGCTGAACTGCAAGCCGAACGAGATGCGCTTAAAGCCAAGGTACATGAGTTGTACACAGAGGTAGAACGCTTGTCTAGAGAGTTAGCCCGTGGGTAACTTTATAGCAGGTTTCCTTGTGGGGGCAATGCTGGTTATTATCCTTTGGCAAAGGGAGATGTACCGTGGCAAATAGCGAGTATCAACCATCCCATGATATTGACAGGTTTGATTTTACTAAAGATTTAGCCTTTGGTCATCAAGGAGAAGAGGTTGTTAAACAATTCCTTAACTCATTGAGTCAAGGTTCTTTTGAAGTTAAGTATGACCGTTACCGAAATGGGAATATGGTTGTAGAGACCGAACAAAACCCACGAGGTAGTGGGTGGAAGCCTTCAGGCATCAATGTTACTAAAGCACACTGGTGGGTGTACATGCATTCCCCCGATGCTTTTATAATTACTTCCGTCAATCGTTTAAAAACCTATTTAGAAATTAATAAAAAATACCTGACATATAAAGATTTGGCAAAAGGTTCAGACAACCCAACAAAAGGTTATATTCTGTATCCTTCACATATAACTGATTTGTTAAACAATGAGGAGTATGACACATGACCGACGACATCGTGACCCGACTACGGGATTTTTCGTGGAATTCTTCTGACGATATGCCTGCGGAATATGTTTCCCAAGCAATAGATGAAGCAGCCGATGAGATTGAACGCCTACGGACAGACCGTGACAAAGCCTCAGCCTTAATTTCTAAACTTGCTGAATTGTTAGTTCCTTTTTCTAGTTTGATGAATAAACACGAGCAAGAAATGTTGATAAAGGCGGTGCGTGGTGAGTAATAAAGCAAAAGCCAAAGGGACATCCTTTGAAGTACTTGTAAGAGACTATTTAATTTCTAAAGGTTTTATCCACGCCCACCGCCCTGCTTTATCAGGGGGTAACGACACAGGTGATGTCAATGGGATTGCCCGTAGGGATACCTTTCGTAAGGTTGCCGTTCAGTGTAAGAACCAAAAATCCTTTCAGTTGAGTCAGTGGCTTAATGACACGGTACAACAAGCGGAACGTCTGGGTGGGGCTGTTCCTGCATTGGTTGTTAAGCGCCCTGGTAAAGGGGAAAAAGCATTAGGTGAATCTTATGTTGTGATGAGGTTGGAAGACCTTACCGAACTGCTAATTGAGGCTGGTTACTGTTAAATAAAGATACAACCTTTTTTCAGGAGTATCGTATGTCGCAAGATTTGACCACCACAATTGATGATGTTCTCAAAGTATCGGGTTCTAGTAACCCACAATCAGTAGGCTCCATCATGGCCCGTGCTATTAACGCAGGCCAACTACCAAAGATGCGTGCCATTGGAGCATCAGCAGTTAACCAAGCGGCTAAAGCCTGTGCTATTGCACGTGGTTTTGTAGCACCACGAGGCGTTGACCTCTCTTTTGTCATCGGATTTGATGACATCATTGGTGAGGGCGGCGAAACAATCTCTGCTATCTCATTCAAGCCAATCGTAAAGTAGTTAACCAATGTCTGGTCGCCGCAAACCATCTCGCCGCCCTACCGCAAGCAAGTATCGCAACGCCCAAACTCGTCCACGTCCTGTCGGGATGATGGGTGGCGGTCAAGGTGGCATTCTTGGTGGACCATCTTCTGGAGGTCTCCAGTAATGGCACAGCAAACATTTACTGCATGGAGTAACCCTTCTGAGGCTCCTGGTGCTGTACCTAACAACATGTATGGTCCATCCCCCGTATGGCGCTCTAGCAAAGATGAATTAATCTCTGGCTACCGCTCTCAAGGTGATACCACACACCCTGATGGTTACCTTGGCACTATGTCATCTAACCGTCGCCAAGATAAAATACTTGGAACAATGAGCCGTCTTAACGCTCGTCAATACAATAGAGGCGTACATAAAGGGGAACGTGTAAACCCTGGTGACTACGTTTGGCCTGCTGAATTTAACCCTTTGACTGGCATCATGCTGGAATCACAAGGAAAGAAGTTCTCACCTCCTGGTGCAGAACCAGTTCGTTTAACAAATGATGGAAAAGTTGGACCACGTGGTATCCCCACCCCCGACGATGAACAAGCCGTATCAATTAGTCCTGAACGTCGCTCTTACTTTAAGAGCCTAATGCCTGCTTGGAGATAAATAATGGCCTATGTAGTTCGTAAAGCCTCAGATGGCGGAGACCGCCGACATGGTCGCTCCCTCGTTGAAACACTTACCTATGGAAGGGGACAAGATGAATTGTACGACGAAGCCGTCGGTCCTCACGATACAACTCGTCGCCCAGCACAGGGTGAGTGGGAATCAGATGACGTCTTCATGACCCCAGAAACGGATAAATAATGGGTACTAATCACAGAGGTATGCCAATTGGTGACAACTACCGTGCCACCCCACGTCTTGCACAAGTAATGGCTCGCCGTATGACACAAGACATCCGTGGAGGAAGTCCACTGTCACATATGAATGCTCCAGAGGTGCATCCTAGTGAAGCACAAGCGCACCTTAATACCTACCGTGAAGAGCGTGACAAGTATGGCAAAGGCACTTACCATGGAGTTACCGACAAAGAACAACAAATATACAGTGCTCTTTATATGGAAAGAAACGGCTACTAATGGCTACTGACCACAGAGGCAACCCAGTAGGTAACCCTGCCACGTCACATGGTGGGCATCAACCTACACCACTTCAAAACTGGAATAAGTACAAGACTCAAAAAGAAAAAGATTTAGAGCGTTTCCGAGGTTACGCAAATGAGATTACCAAAAATGGTGGTAATCCTGATGCACTTGGCTCTCCGTATCTTGACCCCTACGATGGTTTTAAAACACCTAGCAGTTTGAGTGACCCAGCATGGGACAATGACCGCTCACCAAGTATGGGTGAAGAAACAGAGTACGGTGATTATTACGAGCGCCAAACTTCAAATGACGCTAGGAGAGACTAATGGCTGGACATAGAGACGACGGAACGTTCGCAGAGGACAAAGCGCACCATGAAGGTCGCAAAGTAAGCCGAGAAAACTTTATGTCTGGACCACCTGCTGGTTGGACTATGAACAACATGGTCAAAGGTCTTGTCGGTAATTCCGATGAAGCACTAGACCCTTGGGACCCTGAAGACATTCAGGAAGAACAAACACTTAAAGAAGAGCGTCTAAAGAAAGGACACTACTAATGTCAGGACATCGTGACGACGGCACTTATGCCGAAGACAAAGCACATCACCCAGGTCGCCAAGTAAGTCGTGGCGCTTATGCCCGACTTGCTCGTGACCTTTCTACAGGATTTCCACAGATGAACGAGGATGACGCTCCTGCTGGTGGTATTCCTCGTCCAGCAATGCACTCATGTGGTGGCTGTGGGGAATCAACTCCTACAAGTTCTAGTCTTTGCGCTGATTGTAAATAATGATTCAAGTTCCATATAAACCATGGCAATCTCGCTCAGAGATGCTTGTAGACATGGCGTTGAAGAACGCTATCTCTGACCACGACACTATTCAGGCTATTCGTCCAGTTGTTCCACAACAGTTGATGCCTCAGAGCCGTGGCTTTGCCAAGCAAGAAATGGGAATTATGGACGTTCTAAACACAGATAGGTTTGCGCCAACTTATCGTTCGTGGGTCTCTGGCGCACCAGTAATGATTCGCAATGGTTTTATTGCAGATGATTTTGAAGGTTCCAGTCGCTACTCAATGCAAGGATTATCAAGTTAATGGCTATTAATGATTACCGCCAACAGCAAGCACAGCAAGTGTTTGATGCTCAGCAACAACAAGGTGCTCGCCAGCGTTCGTTTGGTTTTAACACAGGACTCGGAACTCAAGCGCCAGTAGGTCAATTACCAACTGGTCAACCACGCTCTCAAATGGGACCACGTCAAGGACCAAACCTTGCTGGACAGCCAAACTATGGCATCCCTCAGCAAACAAATTATGGTGCAGGCAACAGCATGGGTCGTTCAGGTACAGCCCCCGTCGGAGGAAGCACTAGTTCTATCTCCCAAGCATGGGGTGGCGCAGGCAATAACGCTCAGCAGTCTATTACACAGCCAGCAAGTAGCCGTTCAATGCGCCGTGGCACCAACCAAAACAACATGGAAATTAACAACTCTGACAACTCTCGTCGTGTAAATATCACGTTTGGAAATGTAGAGACAGGAAACGTACAAACAGGCGGAAGCATCCTTGGTGCTGGTGCACAACAGGACAACAGCACAAACGTTGATGCTTCCTCTCGTACATTTGGTCCACAGTCCTCACAGACAGCCACTGCTGGTAAGGGTGGTGCTGGTGGTGCTGGAGGCGTAGGTACTCCTGCCGTCAAGCGTCCTCGTACAGGTGGACGTGTTGCTGGTCAAGTATCAGATACTCCTGCGGCTCAACGCCAACGTACTGCTCGTCAAGCCAAAGCAGCCGCTGGTGGTACTGGTGGCGCAGGCGGTAAAGCAGATGCCACCGCTACAACAACTCAAAATGGTGACTATGACCTATCAGGTGCTGACCTGTCTAGTGGTCGCCGTGGTGGTATGGCTATGGGAGCCACACCAAAGGGTCAAAACCCTGCGGGTGCCACCAATGTTGGTTCAGGTAACAAAGTAACTTCCCAACAGGGAAAGACCAATGACTTGACTCAAACAGGTCCTTCGTCTACAACGACTACAACTACGAATAACACAACTCCACCTGTGGCTACCCCAGCGGCGGCTCCTGCTACTGCAACTACTGCGGCTCCTCGCCAAAGTGGTGCACCTGCTAATCCAACTAGACCACGCCCTGCACCTGCGGCTACCCCTGCTACCCCAGCGGCGGCTCCTGCTCGTACACAAGCGGCTCAGCCTAAAAC
>Ga0247723_1000511_pt1 | contig 26686 bp, 44 predicted proteins | sample MSEWelMarce5H_FC_FD_189079 | JGI IMG/M metagenome (GOLD analysis project Ga0247723, IMG submission 189079) | Subsurface sediment microbial communities from gas well in West Virginia, United States - MSEEL Well Study Marcellus 5H_FC | ecosystem: Environmental > Terrestrial > Deep subsurface >... | reverse complement strand
CCGTACCTCAGTGACCTGATGCGGAAAAATAATGTATATTCCCACATAGTTGACCTAACGCATGGCAACAGGAAAAAGACAGACAGAATCATCTGGAGTCTCCAAGGGCGGTTTGAGCATGGGCGAATTGTGCTGAACTCTGAAGAAGATTGGGATGATTTCACCGATCAACTCTTGATGTTTCCTGCCAATGGCGTACACGATGACCTTCCTGATGCCTTGAGTTATATTGACCAATTGGCTGTAACATCTTACTTTGAGGGTGAAGAAGATGATGAGTGGGAGCCTGTAGACATCATATCGGGGGTTTAATGGCAACAGATAAGCAAGATAAGCTAGAGCAAAATCAATTCTATGAGCCTACACAGGCTGACAAAGAACTGACTGATTTTGTTGTTGACCATTGCAATCGCTGGCGTGACTATCGGGATACTAACTTCCTTCCAGATTGGCTTGAATACGAGCGAATCTTTCGTGGTCAATGGGCTGTTGAAGACAAAACCCGTGACTCTGAGCGTTCACGCATCGTAACCCCTGCCACACAACAAGCCGTAGAGACCCGCCATGCTGAGATCATGGAAGCCATCTTTGGTCAAGGCGAGTTCTTTGACATTCAAGATGATATTCGAGATGTGAACAACAACCCCATCGATGTGGGCATCATCAAAGCCCAGTTGATGGAAGATTTCAAGCGCGACAAGATTCGCAAATCCATTGACCAGATCGAGTTGATGGCAGAAATTTACGGTACAGGCATTGGCGAGATTGTTGTTAAGACAGAAAAGCAATATGTGCCTTCTACTCAGCCGATTCCTGGGCAAATGGGCCAAGCTGCCATTGGAGTTGTGGAAAAAGACCGCATTGCAGTCAAAATTTCACCTGTAAATCCAAAAAACTTCCTTTTTGACCCCAATGGAACATCAGTTGATGACTGTATGGGGGTGGCAATTGAGAAATACATCTCTATCCACAAGATTGTTGAAGGCATTGAGCGTGGAATCTACCGCAAAGTAGACATTGGCACTGCTGGTGAAGACACTGACTTGGAACCCACCCAAGAGGTGAGCCAGTATCAGGACGAAAAAGTGCTTTTGCTGACCTACTATGGTCTGGTTCCCCGCGAATACTTGGAAAATCTCAAGGAAAGCAGAGAGATTGTCGAGTTGTTCCCTGAGAACTCTACTGCTGAAGAATACACAGACATGGTTGAGGCCATTGTCGTGATTGCCAATGATGGGCAGTTGCTCAAAGCAGAGGCAAATCCTTACATGATGAAGGATCGCCCTGTTCTGACATACCAAGATGACACGATTCCTAATCGTCTTTTGGGCCGTGGCACAGTGGAAAAAGCCTTCAATATGCAAAAAGCTATTGATGCTCAGATTCGCTCTCACTTGGATTCATTGGCGCTGACCACTAGCCCCATGATTGCAATGGATGCAACCCGTTTGCCCCGTGGTGCTAAGTTTGAAGTCAAGCCTGGGAAAGCTATTCTTACCAATGGCGCACCCTCAGAGATTCTGTATCCATTCAAGTTTGGGCAGACTGATGGCAACAACATGGCGACTGCCAAGGATTTCGAGCGAATGCTCCTGCAATCCACCGGAACTTTGGATTCTCAAGGCATGGTTACTGCTGGCGCTAGAGACATGGGCCAGGGCGGTATGTCTATGGCTATCGCCACCATCATCAAGAAGTACAAGCGCACTCTGGTGAACTTCCAAGAAGACTTCTTGATCCCCTTCATTCAGAAGGCGGCATTCCGCTATATGCAGTTTGACCCAGAGCGTTACCCCTCTGTGGACATGACCTTCATTCCTACTGCTACCTTGGGCATCATTGCCCGTGAGCATGAGCAACAGATGTTCATTGGCTTGCTTCAGACTCTTGGCCCTAACACCCCTGTGTTGCCACTGATTCTGAAGGGTGTTTTAGCTAATTCTTCACTGACCAACCGCTATGAACTGATGGAGCAGTTGGACAAGATGAGTCAACCTAATCCGCAAGCAGAGCAAATGGCTCAAGTACAGCAACAGTTGGCGATGCAAGCTGCACAGGCTCAGATTGCTGTGAATGCAACCCAAGCTGAACAGAATCGGGCAGAAGCTGAGAAATTGAAGGTAGAGACTCAGTTGATGCCTCAAGAGATTCAGGCCAAGAACATGGCTGCAATGACCAAGAACTTGCCAAACCAAGATGATGCTGGTTCTAAAGAGTTTGATAAGCGGGTTAAGATTGCTGAATTGATGCTCAAAGAAGCTGACATTAAGAACAAATCCAAGATTGTCGAGTTGCAAATGGCTGACAAGAAGGGCAAAATGTCGAGCGTTGAAGATGAATTTCTCAATCGTCTTTCTCAGGAACTCAGATAATGGATATTGCCGATCTTGAGCGTAAGCTAGGAATTGATGGAATCTCTGCTGAACAGCAGATGGAAATCATTACTGCTTTGCAACAGTCTGCCGCAGAGAAGATTGCTAAGGCTAAGAGTGAGTCTATTGGCAAGGGTGCTGAACTTGTTATCCAAGGCTTGAAGAAGATCAAGTCAGACATGGAGCAAAAGTTTGCTCAGTTGAATGGCGAGATTCAGAGCAAAGTTGCCTCTGTGCAAGATGGTCGGGACGGCAAAGATGGCAAAGATGGACGGGATGGCAAACAAGGGCCAGCAGGGTCAACAGGGCCAGCAGGACGAGATGGTCTTCCTGGGCGTGATGGAGTTGATGGTTCTAACGGCACTGGCGTTGCCGCTGCTCGCATTGATTTTGATGGTAGCCTTATCATCACTCTTGATGATGGTCGTGAGATCAATGTTGGTGAGGTTGTTCCTTTTGATGTTGCTGAACGCATCAAAGTTATTACCAATGGTGGCGGTACTTCTCAGTCTGTACTTGATACTCTGACAAGTCTTCAGTCTCAAATTACAGCTATGGCTGGATTTGTGAACTATGAAGGCACTTGGAACGCATCAACTAATACACCTACCCTTGTCTCTAGTGTTGGCACAAAGGGAGACTACTATGTTGTTTCTGTAACAGGGTCAACCAATCTCAATGGCATTACGACTTGGACGCAAGGCGATTGGGCCATCTTTAATGGCACTGCTTGGGAGAAAGTTGATAACACTGACCTTGTAACTTCAGTTGCAGGGCGCACTGGTGCTATTACCCTGACCACTGCTGATATTAGTGGTCTTGGAACGATTGCTACTCAAGCGGCAAGCAATGTCTCTATCACTGGTGGTTCAATCACGGGTATCACAGATTTAGCAGTTGCTGATGGTGGTACGGGCGCATCTACTGCTGGTGATGCCAGAACCAATCTAGGTCTGGTCATAGGAACAGATGTTCTATCTCCAAGTGGCTCGGCTGCAAACCTGACTTCTTTTCCTACTTTCAACCAGAACACCACAGGTACAGCATCCAATGTGACGGGTACTGTTGCGGTTTTAAATGGTGGTACAGGTGCAACTACTACCTCTGGGGCAAGAACTAACCTTGGCTTGGTGATTGGTACTGATGTGTTGGCTCCTAATGGATCAGCCGCATCTCTGACCTCATTCCCAACATTCAATCAGAACACCACAGGAACTGCGGCATCTACACCTAAACTCTTGACTACAAACTTCACGATTGAAGAAAGTGGTGGCAAGTTGATATTCAAGTATGGGGCAACGACTATTGCATCAATGTCTTCAACTGGAGTCATTACATCTGTAACTAACATAGTTGCAAATGGAACACCTTAAAGGAAAGTAAATCATGGCACAAATTACACTTAATTCAACAGGCGTAGCCAGTAGCGGCGCATTAACTTTACAAAGTAATGGAACTACTAATGCAGTTACTGTAGATACTTCACAAAATGTGGGTATTGGGACGAGTTCGCCAGCTTATAAGTTGGATTTAACAAATGCCGCATCACCAAATGCAAGGATAAATGGAACATACACGGTAAGTTCAAAAACATATTCATCTTTATTGATGGGTACAACTGGAACAAGCCAAGGCGCTCAATTCGGTTATGTTTATGATTCAGGAACAATAGCAAACTCATTTGCTCACATAACACCCTATGGAAGCGGCGAGGGTTCCGCTTTGGTTGTTTCAACTGGCGGCAATGTGGGTATTGGGTCTACAAGCCCAACATTTACAAACGGCAAAGGCATTTCCATTCTTGACGGGACAACTTCAAGATTAAAACTTGCTACAACAGCATCTGGCTCTGGCGCAACAGATGGTTTTGAGCTAAGTTGCAATGGTTCAGAGGCTTATATTTACAACTATGAAAATAGTTTTATGGCTTTTGGAACCAACAGCACAGAGCGTATGCGCCTCGACTCCAGCGGTAACTTGAGTATTGGAGCCACAAGCACTACTGCTAAATTACTAGCCGCTGGTGCTGGCAATAATATTTTAGGAAATGCTTACGGCGTTGCCTCATTCGTCCAAGATACAACTACTGCCCGTGGTGTGTTTATAGGGTATGACAGCACCGGGCAAATTGGCACAGTTTCGGCAAGTTCGGCTGGAGCCGCAAGCATTTTAGCTTTTTGGACATACAGCGGGTCTGCTTGGGCAGAAAAAGCCCGTATCGACTCCAGCGGTAACTTGCTGGTGGGGACTACGAGTGCCACTGCTGGCGCTGTGTTTAAAGTTACTGGCGCAACGGCAAATTCAATTAGCCATCAGGTTTGGTCTACTGCTAGTTCCACCAATGCTGCTTATTGGACTGAAGGCAGCAGTATTGTTAACGGTGTTGCAACAGGGGCAAATTCTTCTGGAACAATGATAAGAATTAATAAGGATTCTGGAAATACGCGTTCAATTAACGCCGCTGGGACTATAAATGCGTCTGGTGCAGACTATGCTGAGTACATGACCAAAGCTGGTGACTTTACAGTTGCCAAAGGTGATGTGGTTGGAATTGACACAAATGGCAAGCTGACCAATGTGTTTGCTGATGCCGTGTCGTTTATGGTGAAGTCAACCGAACCATCCTATGTTGGCGGTGATTCTTGGGGTGTTGGTTTTGAAGATGATGCGGAAGGCTTAGAGGCTGCTCGTCAGCGTGTAGACCGCATTGCCTTTGCTGGTCAAGTGCCTGTCAATGTCACGGGTGCAACCGCAGGGCAATACATCATCCCCGTCAACAACAACGGTGCAATCAAAGGCCAAGCAGTAAGCAATCCAACTTTTGAGCAGTACCAAACTGCCGTTGGTAAAGTCATAGCCATCGAGTCTGATGGCAGAGCAAAAATCATTGTAAAAGTAGCTTAAAGGAAAACCATGTCAACAATCGTTTGGAACATTTCCCAACTTGATCGACAAACATCAGATGGTTTTGTCACCACCGCACATTGGCAAGCCACCGCAACCGATGGAGACTACTCCGCATCTGCTTACAGCACTTGTTCATGGAGTGAAGGCACTGCAACCATTCCCTATGCTGATTTAACGAAAGAAACAGTGTTGGGTTGGATTTGGGCCAATGGTGTGGATAAAGCGGCTGTAGAGGCTTCTTTAGAGGCTCAAATTGAATTCAAGAAAAACCCTGTGACTGCTACTGGAGTGCCTTGGTGAGTCCTGAACTTGACAAATACTATTCGGATCGCTTCTCAATGATGGGAAGTGATGGATGGAAAGACCTTATGGAAGATATTGACTCCATGATTGCATCCTTGAATAATATATCTGTGATTCCTGATGAACAAAGCCTACAATTCAAAAAAGGTGAACTTTCTATACTTACTTGGCTGAAAACCTTGAGACAGGTCAGCGAGAGAGCATACGAGGAACTAAATGAAAAGAATGTTTGAATTTGCCTGTGCAAACGGGCATAAAACCGAAAGACTCTGTGTTTATGAGGCGCAGAGTTTTAGGTGTGAATGCGGTGAAACAGCCAATCGCATTCTTAGTGCGCCAGCATTTAGGTTAGAGGGATGGTCTGGTTCTTTTCCATCAGCGCATGGAAAGTTCGAGAAAAGCCACCTTGATAAGCTAAAATCTGAACGCAAAGCCAACTCTTAAACAGAAATGTCGAGTTGATTCTCCTACAACCGAAACGGCAGGAAAAGGGAAAATATGTTGATTGATAACGAACCTGAGATGAAAAGTGAGTTAGAAGCTGAAGAATCCAAGCTATCTAACACCATTGCGCCAACAGCACCTGGACTCCCTGATAAATACAGGGACAAAAGTTTGGAAGACATTGTTCGGATGCACCAAGAGGCTGAAAAGCTAATTGGCAAGCAAGCGCAAGAAGTGGGAGAGGTAAGGAAACTCGCTGATGAACTCATTAAGCAGAACCTCAGTTCACGACAGCAACCTATTAAAGAGGAAGAACCTGAAGTAGATTTCTTTGAGAATCCACAGAAGGCAGTTCAAAAGACTATTGATAACCATCCTGATGTTCTCGCCGCCCGTCAAGCGGGTGTAGATTTCAAAAGGATGCAGATTCAGCAAAAGCTAGGGCAAGAGCATCCTGACTACACTCAGATTGCTCAAGATCAGGACTTTGTGAATTGGGTGAAATCCTCGCCTATTCGCCTTGGTCTGTATGCAAAAGCTGATGGTGAATTCGATTACGATAGTGCGAATGAGTTGCTGTCTACTTACAAGCAGTTGCGTGGTGTCAAGTCAAAGCAGACTGAGCAAGCGGGTGAAACCGCCAGGAAGCAGAGCATGAAGGCCGCACAAGTGGATGTTGGTGGAACTGGTGAGAGTTCAAAGAGGGTATACAGACGGGCTGACCTGATTCGGCTGAAAATGACCGATCCGGCTCGATACGAGGCACTGAATGATGAAATTCTTGCTGCGTATTCTGAAGGTCGGGTCAAGTAACTTAACTTTCGTTTCTAAGGAGAAACATCATGGCATTTCCTACCCCTGCGGTAACCACGACTACCGCCGCTACATTCATTCCTGAAATTTGGAGTGATGAAATTGTTGCCGCATACAAGAAAAACTTGGTGCTGGCAAATTTGGTTATGAAGATGAACTTCAAGGGCAAGAAAGGTGACACTGTTCACATTCCTGCACCTTATCGTGGTTCTGCTTCTGCCAAGGCCGCTTCTACCGCAGTGACGCTGATTGCAGCCACTGAGACTGAAGTTCAAGTGTCGATCAACAAGCACTATGAATATAGCCGCTTGATTGAAGACATCGTTGAGGCTCAAGCCCTGAACAGCTTGCGTCAGTTCTATACCAATGATGCTGGTTATGCCCTGGCTAAACAAGTCGATACCGACTTGATCCAGTTGGGTCGTTCTGCCAACGGCGGTACTGCTGACAACGCTCGTTATGCTGGTGGCTTCATCGGTGGTGATGGCACGACTGCCTTCGACTACACGGCTAACACCAACACTGGTAACGCCACCGCTCTGACTGACGCTGCTATTCGCCGCACCATTCAGCGTTTGGATGACAACGACACTCCTATGGATGGTCGCTTCTTTATCATCCCCCCGTCTAGCCGTAACACGCTGATGGGTTTGGCTCGTTACACTGAGCAAGCCTTTGTTGGTGATGGCAACACCATCCGCAATGGTGAGATCGGCAACTTGTACGGCATCCCCGTGTTCACTTCGAGCAACGCTGACTCTGCATCTGCCACTGCGACTTTCCCCGCATCTGGTACTGCAATCGCCCGTGTTTGCTTGATGGGCCATCGTGACTCTATGGTTTTGGTTGAGCAAGTGGGCATCCGCTCACAGACTCAGTACAAACAAGAGTACTTGGGTACGCTGTTCACTTCGGACACGCTCTATGGTGTGAAGGCTCTCCGCACTTCTACCACTGGCACTGACCCGAATGCCGCATCCATGTTCGCTTTGGTTGTGCCTTCCTAATTGCAGTTGCGCCCCCTGCCCTAGTGGTGGGGGGACTTTTTTAACCTAATTAGGAGAAATCAAAATGGCTGCTGCTACCGCTGTTGTTTCAGATAGAAACAATGACTCTTTTCGTGGATTGTTCAATGACACATGGACAGTTACTTGCACCTTGAACTCTGCTTCTGTTTCAGATCAAGCTGCTGCAACTGATACCGTGACTGTCCCTGGCGTTGTCCTTGGCGACATGGTGATTGGTATGTCTGCTGGCGTAAGTGAGGCGGGTCTTGTTCGCCGCGCTTATGTCTCTGCTGCTGACACTGTGACCATTGCTACTACCAATACAACTGGTGGTGCTGTTGACTTGGCGTCAAGCACTGTCAAATTGGTAATTGCTCGTATGGTCTAAAGATTGGGGGGTTCGCCCCCCTTTCTTGTTTTGGAGTTAATCAATGGCAACTTTTCGCTGTCTTCAGTCTGGTAACACAGTTAGTTTTACCTTGCAACATGATATTGACTCAATGAAGGGTCATCAAGGTTATGTTCGTATTGACGAGCAAGAAAAGGAACCTGATGCGTATGATGCCAATGCCGTGAGAACAGACACTGCTTTCACACCGCCAGTTGTACGGCGCATGGGTCGCCCAAGGAAAGTTGCAAATGTCTGATATTGACGCTAGAGATTTTGGAAAACTGGAGGCTCAAGTCGAGGCTCTCCAGAATGAAGTTCATACTTTGAGCAAAGATGTAAAGGCTTTGCTTGAGTTGGCGAACAAGAGTAAGGGTGGATTCTGGATGGGAATGACCATTGCTTCCACTGTTGGCGGCATACTTACCTATGTTGGTGAGAGGTTGCTCAAATGAAGGGCTTGCTCTCAGGCAAGTCTTGCCCTATTGCCACTCAGGATGTGACTGTTAACCTGAAAAACAGGAATAACGCATTCAAAGAGTTTGGCTATGGCCCACCTAACCCTGATGAAGCAAATGATGCTTTCTGGCTGAAAAAGGCCAAGATGTATAACGCTCCCACATCTACCATCAAAGGCATGGTGTGTGGAAACTGTGCCGCTTTCATTCAGACGCCCAAGATGATGGAGTGCATCACATCTGGGTTGGAAAAGGATGAAAACGAGGGTGAATTGTCCTATGACGAGAACTTTGTCAAGGCGGCTAACCTGGGATACTGTGATTTGTTTCAATTCACCTGTGCAGCGGCCCGCACCTGTGATGCCTGGAAGTCTGGTGGGCCAATAACCAAGGAAAAAGCATGATGTACGGCAAGCCAATGAAAGAGTCAAAGTCTTCTTCAAAGAAGAAAAGTGTTCCTGTCACTGTCATGGTAGCAATTGGGAAACCAAAGATGCTCCCTAAAAAGGGTCAGCGCACTGCCACCAACATGATGAATAAAGCTAAAAAGGCAAAATAATGTCATCTTTAACCGCCCCCATCACCCTTTTAAACGCAGTTGTTGCAACTGGTGCATCTACAGCAGTTCAGGCAGATGCTGGTCAACCTGCATTCCTGCAAGTTTCTGGTATCACCAGTGCAACTGTAGCCTTGCAAGGTAGCTTGGATGGCACAAACTGGTCAACTATTGGCACTGCATTGACTGCAAATGGCATCATTACTGTCGCCAATGCTCCCAAGTATTTGAGAGCAAATTGCACTGTTTTTGTCACTGGAACCATCACAGCTAAGATTATGTACTAAGGAAACGCTATGAAAATGACCAAATCGGCTAAAAAGGTTGGAAAAGTCATGCGTGAGTACAAAGAGGGAACTTTGCATTCTGGGTCTAAAAAGGGGCCAGAAGTGACTTCCCGCAAGCAAGCAATTGCCATTGCATTGTCTGAAGCTGGCATGGCAAAACCTAAGAAGAAGGCCAAGAAATGAAGCCTGGACTTTATTCCAACATCGCAGCAAAGCGTAAGCGTATAGCTGAAGGTTCTGGCGAGAAGATGCGTAAGGTAGGGGCCAAGGGTGCGCCTACTGCCGCTGACTTTAAACAAGCTGCAAAGACTGCAAAGAAGGTTAAAAAGGTGAAGTAGATGAAATCTCCTGTTTGGCAAACAAAAGCTGGTCAAAATCCAAAAGGCGGCTTGAATGCCAAGGGCAGATCATCTTATAATGCGGCAACTGGCGGGGACTTAAAGCCTCCTGTCAAATCAGGGGATAATCCCCGTAGAGCAAGTTTCTTGGCTCGAATGGGCAACATGGATGGCCCTGAGTTCAAGAATGGTGAACCAACGAGACTGCTTCTTTCGCTAAAGGCATGGGGTGCAAACTCCAAAGCTGACGCAAAGGCAAAAGCTAAAGCTATATCCGCAAGGAACAAGGCAAAGGCGAAATGAGAGCATTATCAGTTGGTGTTAGTCCTACAGCAGAAGTAGACACAACAGTCTATACCTGTCCAAAGGGCTATTACGCCAAATTTACTGTAATGTATATACACAATACAGGTGGCTCTACCAAGCATATAACTGTTCAATGGTATGACGCAAGTGCTAATACCACTCTTGATATATTGACTCAGTATAGTTTTCAATCAAAAACATATCTTCAGTTTGATGGCAATGCCTACATTGTTTTAGAAGAAGATGACAAGTTAAAAATAACTACTGAGGCGGGAAGCTCCTTCAGTTTTATAGCCACATTTGAACAAGAAGGGTTGACTAGAGCATGACACTACTAGAACTTGTCAACGATGTATTGATTCGCTTGCGTGAGCCTGTTGTAACCACTTACAACGAAACCACCTATTCCACTCTGATTGCCAAGTTTGTCAATGACACAAAGCGTCAGGTTGAAGATGCTTTTAGCTGGAATGCACTTGGTCAAACAGTCACTATTACTACTGCCGCTGGCACTTATCAGTATGGTTTAACTGGTGCTGGACAGAAGTTCCAAGTGATGGATGCCATCAATGCAACGAGCAATATTGGCCTGAAAAACACCACCTTTGTGGATATGAATCGTAAGCAGAACTTTTCTGTGGTTATGACAGGTATCCCAAGCGAATACAACTTTGATGGCGTGGATGCAAGCTACAACGCCAAAGTAACAGTGTATCCAAGGCCAGATGGCGTTTATAGCCTTATGTTTGCTTTGGCAGTTCCACAGGCTCCATTAGCGGCAGATGGCACTGTCATTCTTGTTCCTGATGTAGTTGTTGCTCAAGGCGCTTATGCAAGGGCATTGGTTGAGCGTGGTGAAGATGGTGGTCTATCTTCATCTGAGGCTTACACACTGTTTCGATCCATGTTGTCGGATTACATTGCCTTGGAGGGCAGTCGTTATCCTGAGAATCAAGAGTTTGTTCCGCAATGACACAGCAAATCCAGACCTTTTCTGTTTCAGCCCCAGGCTTTTATGGGCTGAACACACAGGACTCTCCGCTTGATTTAGCGGCTGGATACGCTGCAATTGCTACAAACTGCGTAATTGACCAGTATGGGCGCATTGGCTCTCGCAAGGGTTGGTCAAGGGTAAATACATCCTCTGGCAACTTGGGAGCCAACAATGTTGGTGTTATCCATGAGTTGGTGCAGACTGATGGCACTTTGACTGTTTTGTTTGCTGGAAACAACAAGCTGTTTAAACTGAGTGGAACAAGTGTTGTTGAGTTGACCTATGGGGGGGGAGGTACTGGCCCCACCATTACCGCAAGCAACTGGCATTGTGCTTCTTTGAATGGAATCACATATTTCTTTCAGTCAGGCTATGACCCACTGATCTATGACCCTGCTGTAAGTACCACCACATACAGGCGTGTGAGTGAGAAAACTGGTTATGTTGCGACTGCTCCCCAAACCAACATTGTTATCTCTGCCTATGGTCGCTTGTGGACTGCTAGTAGCACTGCTGACACTGTAACTGTCTACTTCTCTGACTTGCTTGCTGGTCATGTCTGGTCAACAGGAACTGCTGGTTCTTTGGATATCTCACGGGTATGGCCTAATGGCTCTGATGAGATTACAGGGTTGGCGGCACACAATGGATTCTTGTTTATCTTTGGCAAGCGTCAAGTCTTGATTTATGCAAATGCGACTACTCCATCAAGCCTGTCTCTGAGTGACACTATCAGCAATGTTGGTTGCATTGCAAGGGACTCTATTGCCAATACAGGCAGTGATGTGGTTTTCTTGTCAAACAGTGGTGTTCGGTCATTGCTTAGAACCATTCAAGAGAAGTCTGCACCTTTGCGTGACTTGTCTAAGAATGTCCGCGATGACTTGATGACAATTGTGAATGCTGAGACATTGGCAAACATCAAGGCAGTCTACTCAGAGTCAAATGCCTTCTATCTGATTAACTTTCCTCTTGCCACCCAAACCTACTGCTTTGACACCAAAGCGGCTTTGCAAGATGGTTCTGCGCGGGTAACTGTATGGGATTCCATCACGCCAACTGCTTTCCTTGCTAAACGCAATGGAGACTTGTTGATTGGCAAGAATGGTTATGTGGGCAAGTATGGAACCTATCTTGACCATGCAAGCACATACCGATTGCAGTATTTCACCACCTATGCTGACCTGGGACAGCCCAATGTCACATCTATTCTGAAACGCATTGCTGTGGTGGTGATTGGTGGCTCGAATCAAGGTTTTATCATTAAGTGGGGATATGACTTCTCTGGTCAGTATTACTCCACCACTTTGACTATCCCTCCATCTACTGTGGCAGAGTATGGAATTGCTGAGTATGGAGCAAATGGCTCTCCTGTTGCGTACTACTCTCAGGGCATTGCTTTGCAGACATTGATTGGTCAAACAAATGGCTCTGGCAAGACTGTGCAGACGGGCTATGAAGTTGAGATCAATGGTTATCCTGTGAGCATTCAAAAGATTGAGATTCAAGCCAAGAACGGCAAACTGGTTTAAAGGAATTTGCGATGAACTACACGAAAACCACCAACTTTGCGGCTAAAGATTCTTTGTCGCCAGGGAATGCAAACAAGGTTGTCAAGGGAACTGAGATTGATACTGAGTTCACCAACATTCAGACTGCCATTGCTACTAAGGCAGATGGAACCTTCACCAACTTCAGCTTTGTTGAAAGTGGCACTAATCTACTTATTCGTCATTCAGGAACTGATGTGATGAAGATTGATAGTTCTGGGAACCTGACTGTGTTGGGCAACATTGTGGCTAATGGCACTGTCTAATGGAAATCAAACCATTTTATTCTGGTAGGGGATACTACGACATCACCGCAGACAATGGTGAGAAGTATGTATTTGCCCCTCAAGAATTCGTAGAAAAGGGTTTTGTACAAGATGGATACCAGTATTGGAATCCAGATTTTTTAACTCCTGGAGCACTGAGTACGGCATCTGCCTTTACTTTGCCAAGCGATTCTTCTTTAACAGCCTCAGCAAAATCACTTTACAAAGAGCCAACAAAAGGACTTGTTTGGAAAGCAGATGATTTTAATAAGATAAATGCAGGTAATTTTACCGTTCAAGGATATGTGCCAAGTGCTTCATATGGGGCAATTCAAGGATACACAATAAAAGATGGCGTTCCTTATTATGCTCAAGCTACACCCGATGGATCAGCTTACACCTTATTAGATAAGGCTGGACAAAGTGTAACTACTACTCTAACTTACACTAGAACTGGTGGCGGTGGTGGATTTTTAGCCGATTTAGGCAGGGAAATCTTAAAAGCTGGCCCAATTTTGCCAGCGGCATTAAATTTAGCTCTCCCTGGTCTTGGTACTGCTGTTGCTCTTGGAACTGCTGGTGGACTTGCCGCAACTGGTAAACCAGAAGCCGCACTGAGTTATGGAGCATCAGCGCTTGTTGGTCAGTTAGGCGTTGGTTCTGCTGTTACTGGCGCTACGGGTTCTACTCTTGCTGGACAGGTTGCACAAGGAACGACTGCTGGACTTCTTACTGGAAAGACACCAGAAGAAGCACTCAAAGGTGGTGTTGTTGGCGCTGGTGCTGGCGTTGTAGGAAGCACTATTGCTGGTGAAACTGGTTCTGCGGCTGCTGGTCAATTGGCGGCAGGAACCACTGCTGGCTTACTTACTGGAAAGAATGTTGAGCAATCCTTGGCTCAAGGTGTTGGCAATGTAAAGCTAGATTCTCTAATCCCAGATACTGGCGTAACAGTTGCCAATGAAGCACAGGTCACTGCTGGTCAACAAGACTTGCAGAATCAGTTGGCTCCTTTTGAGGTGGATACAACTGCATCAGCATTTGACACAAAAGACATTATTGATGATAGTTCTGGGTTTACTGTTTCGCAGCCAGCGACACCGATAACCACTGCAACACCTACAACACCGATTACTGGAAATACTGGAGGAAATATGGCAACAAGTTACACAGAAGACCCGTATGGCTACAGCGGAGGCACTGAAGTAGATATGGCAACAAGCTATGCTGGGAGTAATGTAGCTGATCCATACGCACTGCTTGACCCTGTAACTGGGGAATACTTTGTTGGCGCTGACGATCAAAACTATGATCCATATACAGCCACTGTAAGCGATGCAGTCAAGGATTATGCAAAAGGAACTGGTTTAACAATTAAAGATGCTGTTAAGTTCTTTAAAGATAATCCTAATCTTGCTAAAACTGCAACCAGTTTGATTGCTGGTGGTGTTGGATTGTTTGGCACTAAGTTGGCTACTGATACTGCCACTGCTGCCGCTAAAGCTGCCGCTGAAGCACAGAAGTTCAAGCCTGTTGGCGTGACCACTAGGTTTGGCACAACAGACTACACATACGATGCTGAAGGCAATCTTAAAACTGCTGGTTACACGCTGACCCCAGAACTCAAGGCAATCCAAGATAAGTTGATGTCTGGTGCAACCCTGAGTCTTGATGAGGCAAAGAAAGTTGCAGACCTGTACGATCCTCTGAAAAAGGCATCTGCAAGCCTGTTTGATTTGGGTACATCGTATCTTGCTAAAACTCCAGAGCAAGTTGCCTCTGACTACATGGCAAAGCAACAAGACTTGCTGGCTCCTAGCCGTGAGCGTCAACTGTCTCAGTTGCAAAACACCTTGTTCCAAACGGGTCGTGGTGGCTTGTCTGTTGGTGCAACAAGCGCCCGTCCTAGTGGCGCCAGAGGTCTTGGTGCAACCACTCCTGAGATGGAAGCCTACTACAACGCACTGGCTCAACAAGATGCTGCTTTGGCGGCAGGGGCACAGCAAGCTGGTCAACAGAGTGTTCTGTTTGGCAAGGGATTGCTTGGTGCTGGTGGCGAGTTCCTTGGCAAGTACACTGCTGGTCAGACTTCTGCCTATGATCCATTTAAGACTCTGTTGAGTACCGCTGGCACTGTTGAATCAATGGGTGCGAAAGCATTGGATGTAGGTGCTGAATTGGGTGGCAGAAGGACTACTGCGGCAAGCAATGCAGCAAACACTTTGTTGCCAACTGCATCTAGAAACCCATACGCTTCTTTGTTTACAAGCCTTGCAGATGATCCATCATTTAAAACTGCACTTCAAGACTTTATAAGTGGTGGTTCTTCTGGAACAAATTATGGTACGGCAAGTCGTGCCAACGATGTAAACACAAATTTCTAAGGAATAGTCATGGCATCAGAGATTGTTGGAAGTTTATTTGGCGTGACCCCAGAGTTGTACCAAGAACAGCGAGATCAGATGGCTCGTCAACGGGCTATGCAATTGGCAAAACTAGACCCGCTTGAGCAAGCATCCTATGGTGCTGCCAGGGCTGGTCAGCAATTGGGCGGTGCATTTGCCTCTGCAATGGGTGTAGAAGACCCACAACTACGACTGATTAGTCAACGCAATGCTTTGGCACGACAGATTGATATGAATGATCCTGAGTCCATCATGCGTGGATCACAGATGGCGGCTCAGATGGGCGATACGGCTACTGCTAGTGCATTGGCTGACTATGCTCGTAAAGCGGCTAGTGATTTGGCCTTGGTGCAACAGCGTACTGCGGAGAAGATGACTTCTGAGCAACGAAATGCTTTGGCTTTTGCGGCATCTGTTGGTCGCCCTGGTTCTCCTGAGTTCAATAGAGCATATCAAGATAAATTGACTGAGTTGACAACAAAACCAGAGTCAACATCTAATGAGATGAGAAATGCTGCTGCAATTGCTGGCGCTGAGTTTCCTGTTGGATCGCCTCAATATGTTGAAAAATATAGATCAGAATTAGCACGATTGACAGCAAAAGAACCAAAGGCTGGCAATGTAAAAGAAGTTGGTGTTGCAATGGGAAGCAGAGAGCCTGTTTACCTTGATGTAAATCAAGACCAGCAATTCATCTACCAAAAAGGCGTAGATGGCAAGCAGATGCGTGTTCCTTATTTTGGTGGCGTTGATAGAACAACGGCAACTACAAAAGTTCAAGTAGATCCTGGAGAAAATGAATTTGTTAAAGAGCTTGGAAAACTTGATGCAAAAGCCGTTGCAAGTTCAATGGAAACAAAAAATTCAGCTCTTGCCGCTTTAGGCTCATTAAAGAGATTGAATCAACTTGACCAAAATGCGTTGATTAGCGGTTCTTTTGCAAGTGGCAGAGTAGGAGCAACAAACTTGCTTAATACACTTGGTCTTACGAGTGCTAAGGATCAAGATGTACTTGCAAAATCTGAAAATTATCAAAAGACTGCGGGCGATGTAATTCTTGCTACTCTTGGCGGAAGACTTGGGTCAGGATTTTCAAATGCAGATCGTGAATTTATCCAAAGTCTTGTTCCTCAATTGGAAAATAGCCCACAAGCCCGTAAGCAACTTATTGAGTTTATGGTTAAAAAGAATCAAGGAATTGTTGATGAAACAACTAGATTGGAAACCTATGCAAGAGAAAATAAAGGGCTTAAAGGATATGTCCCAACAATTCCAATTGTTAATTTAGGCGCAAATGCTCCAAAGCCATTGTCAGAATTAAGCAATGAAGAATTGATGAATCAATTTAACAAATTGAAAGCCAAAAAACCATGAGCAGTCTACAAGATGTTGAAGCAGAAATGCAACGCAGAGGATTGACAACCTCTAGTCAATCTGTTTTTGATCCAGAAGAAGGTGGAGTTTCTGAGTTTAAAAAGTTTGGCGAATCTTTGCTTAAAGGTTCGGCTAAAGGCATTGTCAGTCTTGTTGGTGGATGGGGGAACCTGTATGACTACCTAAAAGGTAGCAAAGACCCAAATGCTTTTTCTAGCGCAGGAATTGCAAATGCCGTAAAAAATCTTACTGGCGTTAACATTCAATCAATTCAAGGCTATCGTGGTGCTTATGAGTTTGGAGAAGCTGGCGCTCCTGCTGCGGCATTAACTGCTGTTGGTGTGCCAGGATTGTTTGGCAGAGGAGCCAAGGGAACTCTTGGGGAATTTGGCACTGCTGGAACAACTGGAGTTCTTGCACAACAAGTTGCACCAGATAGTCCAACGGCTCAATTGGCCTTACAAATGTCTCCTTATGTTGCCAAAGGTGGACTTACTGTTGCTGGTCAGCAAATGACAAAGCCAGCAGGTCTTTTCCCGCAAACAGCAGAAACAAGTGAATTAACAAGAGTTGGAAGACTTACTCCTGGTGAACTTGGATTAAACAGAGAGCAATTAGCAACAGAAGCAAGAATTTCTGCTGAACCATCAACAGGAGCATTACCATCTGAGTTCAAGAAGGCACAGGCTTATGATGTTGAGTCTTTTTTAACAAACTTGTTTAACAAGGCAAGCGACAAAACACTTAGTCCACCAGATGCTGTTCAAGCAGTTGTTTCTTCTTTTAACAACTATGGCAAATCGCTTTCTTCAAAATTAAGAAGCGATGCTGCAAAAGACTTTAGTGCCGCAAAAGGTGCTGGTGGATTGATTGATACAACGCCAGTTGTTTCAGTTATTCAATCTAAGTTGGGAGAAATACCAGTAGAAGTAAAAGCACTTGACCCAGTTAGGAATGCTTTGCAAAAAATTATTGATGAGTATGCAATTCCAGCAACTCCATCAGTTACAACCCCATCGACAATTCTTGGGCCAACTGGCGCTCCAGCATCTGTAACAATTACTCCTGCTATTCCTGCGTCAAATTTAAAAATAAACATTGATCGATTGCAGAAAAACTTGTCTGCATGGGGTGAAGCGGCTTATTCTGGAAAAGCAGATTTTGGCAAAGGAAACATCTTTGAGGGTGTTGCTCCTGGTCAAGCAAAAGGAATTGCAATATCAGTGTTAAACGGATTTAAAAATTCCCTTGATGAAGCAATTGATGCTGGAGTTCCTGGCGCAGATAAACTTGTTGATGCCCGTGATAAGTTTAGACAAAACATCCAAAAAATTGAGCAGTTTTCTGATAGACCACTGACAAAAGCATTTGATGTTCAAAATGTTACTGACTTGGTTCCAGAGACTGAACTTGCCAAGCTAAAAAAGATGCCTCCATCTCAGCAACAGTTTCTTGTTGAAGTGATGCAAAACAGTCCTAATTCTCAAGTGAATGAAGTTTTAAACACAATTCGTAGGATGAATTTTGATGATGTTTTATCTGTTGCACAAGCCAAAGGTGGGGCGATAAATGATCCAACATTTAATATAAACATTGCACTCAAAGAACTTGACAAAAAAAGCAGTGATTTTGCCAATCTATTTCCAAATGCAAAAGATGCTACTGATGCAAGACTTGCAATGAATTGGATGCGTAGAACACTTCAATCTGAATCTGCGGCTGGAGCACCTGGGATTGCTGCTGGCGATGCTTATGGCATTACTGGCGCTTTAGGTGGAAGTGCAAGAACAAGGCTTCAAGCAAGAGAAATCATCCCGTTAATTCGGGACATTATTGCAAGCCCAAAGGCATTTGCTGATGTTATTTATAACCCAGATTACAGAAAAGCAATGCTTGATTTGTCAAAGCCAAAAACAACCTTGGATAAGGCTATTGGGGCAACACAAACTCTTGCAAAAGCCTTGGCTGTTGGTGGCGTTCGTGCTGGCCCAATGCTTGAGACTGTTGGCCCAGAAATGCCTTCTACGGAACAAGAAACAGCACCTATCCCATCTCTCATGGAATACGAGGCTGAAATGAAAGCCCGTGGGCTAATGTAAGGGGCGCAAGATTGACCCTCTTACCCTTCTGGCGATGGCAAATGGCTGTGTCGCAGCTATTCGCAAAGGCTGTGAACTCTATAAAGAGGTCAAGGGAACTGTTGCCGCAGCCCAAAAGACTGTTAAAGAGGTCACGGCTATTGCTGAAGAAGTGGGTGGCTTCTTTGGGTTCTTCAAGAAGAAAAAGCCCAAGCCCACAGCAACTCCAGTTGCAGCCAAAGCAAAGAAAGCTGAACCAGAGGTTTGGGATGAGAACAAGGTTGTCTCTGACTTGGCGGCTAATCTGTCGCAGTTCTTCAAGGTTCAGCAACAGCTTGCAGACCACATTCGAGAAGAAGAAGAAAAGTCTAAGACTGTCTATGACCCAAACCAAAACATTATGGAGTCGGCGCTAAACAGAGAACTTGCAAAGACGCAGTTTGAGAAGTTGGCCAAAGAGATTCGAGAGATTATGGTGTATCAGTCACCCCCAGAATTGGGGAACTTGTACACACGGGTCAATGCGATGCGGGTTCAGATCATTGAAGAACAAGAAGAAGCAAGACTGGCCCAAGAGAAGAAACAACGAGAGGTTGAATGGCAACGCAGAAAGGTAATCAGCGCAATCCAAGACAAGGCAATCTACGGGGTAGCTTGTTTAGTGTTCGTCCTGTACCTCCTCCTGTTTTTCAGCCTCCTAGTAATGGATCGAAAGGTAAGATGGGGTTTCTAGTCGCATTAGTTGCTATGGTGCTGGTCTTTGTCCTACTGCTTCCGCTGATAGGAAGCATTTACTATGACACATTGGCGGCACAAAGAGAGAGCAAAATGCAGATTGAGCGCATGGAGAGACTGCGCCAACAGTTAGAGTACGAGCGTCAACAACTAGATAGGCAACGCAATGAATCAAAATAAATTCCTGTGGGGCGTGATTGTTGTATCCATTGCGGTGGTTCTTTTGCTGAGTGGATGCTTTGAGGAAAAATATCGCTATATTTGTCAGAATCCCGACAAATTCGATCTACCGGAATGCCAAAAGCCCCGCTGTCTGTTTACTCAAACTTGCCCCGAGTATCTTGTCGCACCCATCTTGACAAACAAGATTGAACAACCTAAAGCCGAAGAAAAGAAAGCAGAGGCTCCAAATGCAACCAAATGACACAAAGCAATCTATGAACGACAAAATTCAATTGGTTGAGACTTATGTTTGGGCAAGTGTTGTTTTGATTGTGACAGTCATTCTTGCGGGTATTGTGATGGCGATGCTGTACTCGGTGACCTTTGTTACTCAACCGATAAAAAGCATGGCCCCCATCGATCAAGCATATTTGAAGATGATGAACGATATTGTTTTGCTCATTGTTGGTGGCATCGGTGGCGTGATGAGCAGAAAAGGCGTTCAAGCGATTTCAGACAGAATTTCCACACCTACCCCACCCACTACAGCTAATGCGCCTTCTACGCCTGTTCCTGCGCCTCCTAGCCCTCCTGCAACCTCTACCTGGACTTCTCCATCTGGTGCTTTGCCCGTGTGGGTCAATCCACCTTTAGATGAAACCTGGACGCCCCCACCTCCCCCCACTACTCCACCCCAGCATTTAGAGTCTGATTCTGTGCGGGAAGAAATCGCTCTTGCTCGTCAAGAGGTGAAGAATGGTTAACCCCTATTTCATTATTGGGGCAATGATTGCTGTGGGCGGCGCCTACGGCTATGGGCATCATGTTGGATGGGGTGACAGGGATGCTGAGATGCAAGTCGAGATTGCCAAAAAGAATGAAGAATCACGGGAAAAAGAGCGTGAACTTGCCCAACAATTGAACGAACAATCAACCAAACTTTCGGAGGCCAATAATGTCATCACTCAAAAACAATCTAGTCTTGATTCTGCTATTCGTGCTGGTAGGTTGCGGCTCCCGTCCACAAGTTGTGTACAAGCCCCCGCAAATGCCCCCACTCCCGCCGGAGATAGCCCAAAAGAGAGAAGTGAACCTAACAGACAGGTTTATGAAACTACTGACTCCGAACGAGCAACCCTCGCAGCCATTGCCGAAATCATCGCCCAAGGCGACAGAAACACCGCGCAATTGAACGCTTGCGTGGACAGTTATAACAAGGTAATGGAGGTGATGAATGCTAACCGCTGACCAACTAAAGAAACTCCACATTGGGGCTGAGTGGGTTGATGCCCTCAATGAAACCTTCAACACTTTTGGGATTGCCACACAGCGCCAGCAAGCCGCCTTTATCGGGCAGTGTGGGCATGAATGTGGGAACTTTAAGACCCTTGAAGAAAACCTTAACTATCGTGCTGAAACCCTAATGAAGCTGTGGAAGGCAAGGTTTCCCACCCTTGAGATTGCCAATCAGTATTCCAAAAATCCTAAAAAGATCGCCAACAAGGTGTACAGCAGTCGTATGGGCAACAGGGATGAGGCATCTGGTGACGGGTATCGGTTCAGAGGCCGTGGCTGTATCCAGTTGACGGGCCATGCTAACTATTTCCATGCTGGGCAAGCCCTGGGAGTTGACTTTGTGATGGAGCCTGATCTTGTGGCAACGCCTAAGTATGCGGCTCTCACTGCTGGTTGGTTCTGGTCAACTCACAATTGCAACAATCTTGCAGAAGCTGCTGATTGGGTTGGACTGACCAAGAAGATCAATGGTGGCACTATTGGCCTGGATGATCGAATTAAGCACACTAACGAGGCTTTTGCGGTGCTTGGTTCTTGAGTTTTCCACGATTGAATATCTTGTGTTTCTTGAAGAAGTACAAGATAGCTTGGTAGGCAACACCAAACCTTTTAGCAATCTCTTTCTTGCTCACGCCATCTTTCCATAGCGTCAATGCTCTGGATTCACTGATTTGAGTGGGTTTCCTGCCACTTCCAGGTCTTGCACCACCCTTAGTCTTCATTTAAAGCCATCCAAACCATCAGGCAAACGCCTCCAATGGCTAACGCAATGCCTAGAAATCCCAGGGCAAAGATAGTGATGATTGTCTCGATCACATAACCCCCCTCATTTCCCATCCGGCTATAAAGTAGTTCCATCTGCCTTGCATAGCAGGGCTAATGTACTTGTCGCCACTCATGGCTAAATCATCCTCTGTATAGCCCTTAGAGGACATAAGTGCGTGGAATACTTGTCGTGCTTTCATGTGTTTTCCTTTATGCCGTGTGCAACTTCAATGGCTCTATATTCATCCATACTAATGTCAATCAGCTTTTTGCAAAGTTGATCTGTGGTTGCAAGTGGTCGAATTGCTTTCCAAATTTGCTCCTCAGTTAACGGCTTGCGCTGTGCCAGCAAGTGCATCACCTTGTCATTCAATGTTTCAATCGTGACTTGACAGTGGAAGCATTGAAGGCTTTGGATTGGCTCTGGCTGTGCCAGCCTCTCGCGCAAGGCGGTTGCCACAGTGAAGTTTCTGTTTAACAAGTCTTGGTCAAGCAAGCCTGCACTGATGATTCGATAGTGCGTATCTTCCAACGCCTCCAGCGCCAGCTTCATTGCTTCTTTGTCAGTCATGCTTGTCCCCTTGCTCTGATTGCATCGCCGTGTGTACCACCACCTTCTTTAAGAATGTGGTCTACCATATTTGCACACGCCTCACGCTCTTTAGCTGCTACCAGTTTGGCAAACTCTATAAGCGCCTCGGTATAAATGCCATCAATAAACGGACGCATTCCAATCAACTTGCATTCTTGTGCCATCTCAATGATTTCATCTTGTGTCATTTTTTCATTCCTCTCACATAAGCTGTAAACGATTGAATCGTGTCTTTGCCAAACGCTAGGGTGCATTTCTCAATGTGTTGGGCGACTTCTTCAATCACTTCATTCCTGGCATTGTTCTCAACATAACGCATGATCTGGTGTTTGCGCGACCCTTGAAGACCCCAATCGCCTTGTCTGCGACTAAGTTCATCAAACGCCTCATCTTCAGGTTCTTTCATCTGCAATCTCCTGATCGTTGCGCTTGATTTCATGCTTCAGATACGCCAAGTCAGCATAGGACAACTCGTCTGTTATGTCCTTGATTTGCAGGTTAAAGCGCATCCACTTGACTGTTTTCTCACAGTATGCGATTAAACCAACAGAATCATCTGCTTCATGCCATTCATAATCAACTTCAATGCGGTCAATCTCTGGATTGAAGTCATCGTCTTCCCACTCAAAAGGCACAAATTCAATTGTTTGCATCATTCACTCCTATCTGTTCAATGTCTTGTGCGGCAAGGAGAGCATCCAGGGCCACAGATTTAAGGACTACAAGGGCACTCTCTGGCGAGGATGGATTAAGAGCCTTGTGAGCCTCCACATCCTGCCAGAAAGCGTTTAAACGATTGGTTTGTTGTTGGTTCATGCGCCAATTCTGCCTTGTCTGACAGAGATTGGAATAGGGATTTACCCTATCTTACGCATAACCCTTTGGAGTCGCCCAGAAAGCCCTTTACGGGTTCCAATGACCTCGATGAAGCCTTTGTCAATCAGCGCCTTGTATCGGGCTGTGACGCTGGAATAGGGCAGGAATGCTAGTTTGGCAAGTACATCATCTGAGATACAACCATCTGGGCCATAGGCTGCAATGGTTTCATAGACCAAGGACTCCATCTTTGTGGTGTCGATTGCCTGTGCTGCCATGTGGGAAGTGGCAGGGTCTTCTTTGCGAGACAGTTTAAACGGCGCAGTTCCAAAGAACTTTTCGACTGCACCACCAAACCAAGATTGATCTAATTTTGTCATCATCAACTCCTATTAAATGGGGCCGTAGCCCCGTGAGGTTTATCAAAAGGGAATGTCCGAATCATCAATGTCTTTTGCCTTGCGTGGATTAGACGCTGGAGGCTGTGCATCCTTGGGATTGACTGCCAAGCCCATGAACTTGCCATTCTTTCCTTCTTTAATCCAAGCACTCAACCAATAATCCACCCCATCAACAGTTATATTTCCTTTGTAATCAGGATGGTTAGCTGTTTCCTTTTTGTCCGACTTGAACAAAACTCCTGAGTTGTTTTTCTTTTCCATATTAGCCTTTCAATGATTCACCATGTTTTTTCAATGCGCTGCGAACATTACTTGGAAGCAATGCCCAAAGCGCCACCTTTTCCTCCTGGTCATGGATTCCCAGGTATTCCTCATAAGCCCCGATCAAGTCATCTGCGTTGATTCTGTCGGCAATGGCAATCGCAACATCTGCAATGATGTTCTGCCTGTCCTTGGAGACAATCACGCCATCAGTGGGCTTGATAGTCTTCTTCTCTGAGCCAACAGTGCCATCCAAGGCATCATGCTCAACAATCTCAAGGGCAGCCACCCAGAGATAGCGGCGCAGGTAGGTCTGAACAGCGCCCAGGTTCTGCACTTCATGGCAACCCTTGAGAGCCGCAGAAGACATTGGGCTTGTCAGAACGATCTTTTCTTCTGGCTTGTCGTTGTTCACAATCGTCATGCTGGCTTCTTCTTTGCCAAAGCTGATGATGGAAGTCAAGCCAATTTGCTTGAAGATTTCTAGTGCTGGGATTACAAAGTCACCAAGTTCAAAATAGTAGTAATTTGCAAACTTGTTGTGACCTGATTTCTTAAGTTTGGCTTGGTGAAATTCATCACGCGCCTCGTTCAGTTTTTGATATACATTCATAGTAACTCCTGTTAAGTGAGATTTAATTGTGTCAGACTTTGTTGAGAATTCTATAGGTGTTTTCCCTAATTTGCTCTCCTTGTGCTTGTGTGATCCACATTGTCAGCATAGTGAGTTCATGCTGGATTGCAGTTATGTCACCCGTGAACCCTGCGTAGTTTTTTGACAGGCATTTGCTGCTCAGTGCCTTGGTCTTGTTTTCGATTGCCATCAGCATTGTGCTGTAGTCGTTGAAGTCGCTCATGTTTTGCCTTTTCAAATGTTTGAGATATGTCAGTGTTTGCGTGATTTGTATATACAAATCTAGGGTCTGTGATTGAGACTGAAGGGTAGGTCATCCTTGCTGGAATTTTCTTTCTCTTTTTCTGCGATGTATCTGAGTTGGGAAGTGGTGTCCAAATCTCGAAATAGGATGCAATCGACTTGAATGCCGTTTTCAGCAGAACAATTGGACTCATGTGATAACTCATCTGTGTATTCCTCAATAATGTCTTGCAAGCGTGATTTCATTTTCATATCATCCTCACTCGTCAAACATTTGTCGAAAAGGGGCATCCATTTTAGCTTCCATGATCTTGCGTTCTTCAAGGGCTTTTTGGACTCGTTCAATGCGGAGATTGCGATAGTGCTGGAGTTCTTCAATGTCATCAATCCAAGCGGTCTTGACAACATCAAACACTCGCAACTCAGCCCTGCGGCGAACCTTGAGTTCTACTCGCTTCATCACGATGCTTGCAACATCTTCAGCATGGTTTGCTTTGATGGCCTCCACCAGAGCAATGCTGTCACCAATGGCATCGGCAATGTCTTCTGGGTCTAACTCCTGGACAATCGCCCAGCACTCGTACTTAAATCTTTCTTCATCGGTTGGCATTTGTAACTCCTGTTGACCACTGCGTTATTGCAGTGATAGGACTTTCGCACAGAAAAAAGATGCAGGGAATAGGTGTTTTCCCTAGTGCATAAAACTATAAAACCCATCATACTGAGGTTTTTTAAGGACTGCAAATGCGTTTAAACCTCACCCATCGAACACTGCTCAAGCGCCTATCTAATGGCCCAAGGACAATGCTAGAGATGACCCACAGCCATACAGACAACAACTCTGTATCGTTCCACTATCAAAGATACTTGCCTGAACTGGAGAGGTTCGGCTATGTCATCAACCATCAGGAGAAGTGGCATCTGACTGAGTACGGGCGCATGGAGATGAATCGGGCTATCAGTGGTGCAGCCATGCGGATTGAGAATGGGTCTGTCAAAGAAATCTATGATGGCAAAGAACTGCGGAGAAATGTGTTTCGGCAGGGTTGCTATGATTTTCTGAAGTATCCAAGTCGCTTTGGCGACAATTTGATTTATCACAAAGGAGAGCAAGCATGAAAAAGGCAATTATTGGGGTTTGGTTGAGTTTGGCAGTGACTATGGTTTGGGCATCGTGTACGACTCACACCATCATGTCTGGTGGGCGAATCGTCACTTGTACAACCTGTTGTTATGGCAGCAGTTGCACAACAAACTGTTTTTAAGTAAAATGTTTGGAAACGGGCTACCTTTAGCGGGGGAAAAGACGATTCATCACCGTCCTGCCATGTTTCCTCTGTGATGATGACCAATGATGTAAGGTTCTTATGCACTATTACAGTTTCCATATAGGCGACTATCGGTCTGCCACAACGCACTTATCAAATGACGAAGATTTAGCATATCGCCGTCTTTTGGATATGTATTACGACACAGAAAAGCCTATCCCACTGGATACAACTTGGGTTGCAAGACGCATCCGAATTGACGCCGTTGTGGTTTCAGGTGTTTTGCAGGATATGTTTGAACAGCGTGAAGATGGCTTCTACCAACCAAGGTGTGAGCAAGAGATCAATGTTTATAAAGGCTTTTCTGAAGCTGGTAAGCGTGGGGCGGCTAAGAGGTGGTCAAAGGGTGGTGATAGCCCCCCTATACACCCCCCTATAACCCCCCTTATAGCAACCAATAACCATAAACCAAGAACCAATAACCAACAACCAGTTAATACGCCTGACGGCGTTTCACAATCTGTTTGGCAGGAATTCGTAAATCATCGAAAGTCAAAGAAAGCCCAGGTCACTCAGTTGGTGATTGATGGAATTCAAAAGGAAGCTGACAAGGCTGGGTTTAGCCTTGAAGATGCCTTGAAGGAAGTAGTTGTAAGAAATTGGCAAG
>Ga0247723_1000509_pt1 | contig 26746 bp, 41 predicted proteins | sample MSEWelMarce5H_FC_FD_189079 | JGI IMG/M metagenome (GOLD analysis project Ga0247723, IMG submission 189079) | Subsurface sediment microbial communities from gas well in West Virginia, United States - MSEEL Well Study Marcellus 5H_FC | ecosystem: Environmental > Terrestrial > Deep subsurface >... | reverse complement strand
TTCAAGCACATCATTTAAATGGATGGTCTTATTTTAAAGAAGAAAGATTTGATTTAAATAATGGAATTACATTATGTAAAAAGTGTCATTTTGATTTTCATCATTCAATAGGCGGATTTAGAAATAAATGCACTAAAGAAGATTATAATAAATTCAAAGGATGAAACCAGACGAGAGAGCAGCTTCCTTAATGAATAACGCTTATTACTTTACAGGCAATAAGATGTTTGCTAGGGAGCTTTGCCTTTATATTTGCGGTATGTTTGGCGAGTATTGCCATAAACCTGACGATAAAATTTACTGGAAATTAGTAGCTGAGAATATTTTTTTACTTTAATGGAGCATATTTATTCTAGGCATAAGCACTGGGTTTCTATCGTCAAAAAGTTTGGCGAAGTAAACTATGCCGAAGACGTAGTCCAAGAAGCATACATAAAAGTTTATGGCAAAGATATTAATGAGGCTTATTTTTATTATACGCTTAGAAGTCTTACTATGGACCTACATTCTAAGAAGGTGGTCAAAGTTGAAGTAACTCAGGACATTGAGTACAGCTTGCTAGAGGATGAAAGCAACGGATTAGCAGAAGAATTCGCTCAGCCATATTTAGAGTTTATAGAAACATGGCCGTGGTACGATAAAATGTTGTTTATGACTTGGGTAAATAACAGAATTTCCATGCGTAAATTATCACGAGAAACTAAAATAGGATTTAAAAGTGTTTATACGACAATTAAAAAGTGTCAAAAACGATTAATAGAATGGCAAAAAGACCAATTAAAAAAAGAATTATTGTAGAGTCTAAGCAAGAGGCCGCTACATTTGAGAACGCTCAGGGGTTAGGCGATACCATTGAGGCGATTACAACCGTTACAGGAATCAAGAAAGGGGTAGAGATGCTTTCTAAGGCTCTCGATTGGGATTGTGGATGTGATGAACGCAAAGAGAAATTAAACAAGCTCTGGTCGTATCGCAAGCCTCAATGCTTAAATCAAGAAGACTACGAGTATTTGAAAGATTTCTTTACAAAGCCGCAGAATAGCATTAGTCCGAAGACTCAATGGGATTTAACGGATATCTATTTTAGAATCTTTAACATCCGTTTAGAGCAGTCTTCTTGTGCATCATGCTGGAGAGATTACATAGGACAAATTAGACAAGTTTACAACGTATTCGAAGAAGAAAACAATGGATAAGATAGACAAAAGAGGAGGCGCACGAGAGGGAGCCGGTCGTAAATCCAAAGCCGAGGAGCAATCCTTAGTAGAAAAATTAACTCCATTAGAGCCGAAAGCTTTTGCGGTACTAGCTCAAGCGTTAGAAGACCATAAGGATTGGGCGGTTAAATTATTCTTTCAATACCAGTACGGTATGCCTAAGCAAGTAGTAGACCAAAATAATGTGCATACGATTAACGATTTCGACATAAAGGATATTGTTAAATTCAAGTGATAGAACTAAATAGTAAATACGTTCCGCTATTCGAAAGCGATTCTCGCTACTTTGTGATTACGGGAGGGAGGGGTTCGGGCAAATCGTTTGCCTTAAACTCCTTCCTTTTGCTTTTAACGTACGAAGTCGGACACGTCATACTATTTACCCGCTACACTTTAGTATCGGCTCACGTGTCAATTATTCCAGAGTTCGTAGAAAAGATAGAAATGGCCGGTCTAGAATCGGATTTCTATATCACAAAGGATGAGATTATAAACACTCGGACAAATTCAAAAATATTATTTAAGGGTATTAAGACTTCGAGCGGAACTCAGACCGCAAATCTAAAGTCTTTGAGTGGTGTAACTACCTTTGTTTTAGATGAAGCAGAAGAGCTAGTAGACGAGGACGTATTCGATAAGATAGATTTCTCGATACGTAATAGCTACAGGCAGAACCGAGTAATTTTAATTCTTAACCCTACTACCAAAGAACACTTTATTTATAACCGATTCTTTGAAGAGAAGGGAGTCCAGGAGGGTACGTCTTTAAGTAAGGGCGATACGACGTACATACATACCACCTATAAAGACAATATCGAATATCTTAGCGAATCGTTTCTAAATCAGATTGAGCTATTAGAAAAGACTAATAAACGCAAGTATGAGCATACGATTTTAGGCGGATGGCTAGACAAAGCCGAAGGGGTAGTATTTACTAACTGGAAATTTGGAGACTTTAACCCTGATAATTTACAAACCTCATTCGGTCAAGACTTTGGATTCTCGATAGACCCGACTACCTTAGTCGAGGTAGCCATCGATAAGAACAAAAAGCGCATTTATATTAAGGAACATCTATACAAACCTAAGCTTACCACTAGCGAGATAGGACATATTAATAAGCGAGTATGTGGTAAAGGTTTAATTGTAGCCGATAGCGCAGAGCCTAGACTAATCGCAGAGCTACAATCGCAAGGATGTAACATAGTAGCAACCGAGAAAGGAGCCGGAAGTATTACCGCTGGCTTAGCACTTATGCAGGATTACGAACTAATAATAGAACCTAACTCCCAAAACATTGGAAAAGAACTTAATAACTACATATACTCTGATAAGAAGTCTGGACTCGTGGTGGATAACTTTAACCATGCCATCGATGCCATACGTTATAACGTCTTCTATCAGCTATCTAATCCCAACAGCGGAAAGTATTTCGTGTACTGATACAAAAAACAACAAATAACGTTTATACATTATGAAGCTAGAATTATTTATTCCTACGCATCTTAACGAAATTAAACTGGCTCAATACCAGAAATTTTTAAAGATTGCTGAGCAAAATGAAGATTCAGAGTTCTTGCATCAAAAGATGGTGCAATATTTCTGCGGGGTAGACTTACGGGACATTGCTAACATTAAGCACAAGCAAGTAATGGAAATTACGGCTTCAATAAACGAGATGTTTAAGGTGTCCCATAAGCTTATTACAACATTTAAAATGGGTGGGGTAGAGTTTGGATTTATTCCGAATCTAGATGAAATGACCCAAGGGGAGTTTGTCGATTTAGATACTTACATAAGCGACTGGCAAGAAATGCACAAAGCTATGGCGGTACTATTTAGACCTATTACAAAGAAGGTCAATGATAAATACCAGATAGAGGACTATAACGGGTCTATAACCTATAGCGATGTTATGAAACACGCTCCTCTTGATGTAGTTCTAGGAGCTACGGTTTTTTTTTATCATTTAGGGAACGAATTAATGAAGAGTACCCTGACTTATTTGGAGGAGAATCCGCAGATTCAGAGTTTGATGAACAAGCACAATTCGGAAAACGGTGGGGATGGTATTCATCTCTCTATGCTATCGCTCAGGGAGACGTTAGACGATTTAGTGAAATATCAAAACTTCCTTTAAGGCAGTGCTTAACATATCTAACTTTTGAGAAACAAAAGATGGATTTAGAAATGAAAATGATTAAACGCGCAAGCAAATGAACGGATACTATTACGTCGTAAACACATTAAAGGATTACTTGAAGTCGAACGATTTCATTAATACCGTAAGCATAGGAGATATCTTCGGGGTTGACTTAAACAAGCAAACCATTTTCCCGCTTGCGCATATAATTGTAAATAATGCACAGCTTGCAGAAAGCACTACGTCTTTAAATATCTCAATTTTATTTATGGATATAGTAGACGAAAGCAAATCCGAGATAACAGATATTTGGGAGGGTAATGACAATGAGCAAGACGTGTTAAATACACAGCTTACTTTGGCTTCTAAGCTAACCGCCGACTTAGTGCGAGGGTATTTGTACTCTAACTTAATTCAAGTCACTGGACAGCCTAGCGCCGAACCGTTTATGGACAGATTCGAAAACAAAATAGCAGGATGGACGCTAACGTTTGACGTTACTATACCGAATGACATGACTCTTTGCTAATGGAATTAAAGGAAACCCAAGCAACTATCAAGAGGTTTAGGGATTATGTGGTCTCGCAGTCAAGGGCTAACCTTACAAGAGGTGGCAAAAATGTAAGTAAAAGTCTTTACAATAGCATTAAAGGCGAGATAGTAAGCGAAGATAATTATACGATTGTCGGCTTTTTAATGGACGAGTATGGAGCTTACCAAGACCAAGGTGTAAGAGGAGCTAAGAGCTCAAGCAAAGCACCAAATAGCCCGTTTAAATTTGGTAGTGGAACTGGTAGAAAAGGTGGATTAACTGGAGGGATAGGTAAGTGGGTAGAAAGAAAACGTATTCAGTTTAGAAATAAAGATACGGGGCAGTTTTTAAGCTACAAGTCTACGGCTTACATTATTGCTAGAAGCATATTTAACAAGGGTATGAAGCCTAGCTTATTTTTTACCAAACCATTTGAGAAAGGATTTACAAAATATATTGATATTGATTTAATAAAAGCATTCAGCGTAGACGTTGACACGCTTGTAGATTATAACCTGAATAAGAAATGATAATTAACGCTAGAAGCCCGTATTTTATTACCATTAATGAGAGTGGCCAAATAGGTTCTAAGATTAAATTATTTTTGTCAGTTGGAGGGACAGCTGTTCCGAGTACTAGAACTTATGAACTATCTAAGCGTTCTCCGTCATCGGCTCAATTACGAACTGACTACAATATCTCTCAATACATTAGAGAATATATTGAAACTATTTCTACAGCCGATAGTGGTAATACGCTTTTTGCTAATGTAAGAGTAGAAAGATACAAAGAAACTAGCGTAGGCGTGTTCGAGTTACTAGATACGGTAGACCATTTCGGGGTAAATGGTTACACTTTGTACACCGATGGGTATAATGAAACCGACGCTAGTAGCTTATTCGTTTGCCTAGCAAATCCTAGCATAGAAATTACATACCAAGAAGGAATTGAGTCTTCAAAATATCCTTACATTAATGCGCTTGTAGATTTTACCGCAAACGCTTCTAGCAAGGTAGACGTATCCTATAAGGATATGAACGGACGTAATGAGGTGGTAGTGTCCTATGATACGAATGCCAAATCGGTTATTAAGGTTCCGGTTCGAACTACCTCGGCTAAGTTTGATAATGGGAATACGGTTACTTTAAATTGGAAGCCTGCGGGAACCACGGTAAGTATAACTAAGACGTTTACGGTTTCTCCTATTTGCGAGCCGAAATACACACCTATTCAATGTCAATTTATAAACCGTTATGGGGGCTGGCAATTCTTAACCTTTTTTAAGGCCAAGGCTAGCTCGATAAATGTAATGGGTACATCTTATAGCGTTCTGCCTGATTCGATTGATTACAACCCAAAGAAAGGGCAGTCTGGTTCATTTAATATAAACGGCAAGCAAGGCATTAGATTAAATACTGGATGGGTTCCTGAAAATTACAGCGAATTAATCCAAGACTTACTCTTAGCCGAAACCATTTTATTAGACGATGTACCGGTAGAAATTAAGACGCAATCGAATGACATCAAAACGTCTTTAAAAGATAGGAATATTAACTACGAAATGGAGTTTGAGTACGCGTTTAATCTTATCAATAACGTAATTTAATGATAGTAGTAGGGATTTATATTTACGATTCGGAAGGTATAGCTAGGAGAATTGAGCTTTTCAGCGATGAGAAAATCAGTGTAACGTCTAGCGTTCAGGACATTGCGGATATATCTAAAACGTTTACCGACTTTAGTCAATCGTTTACGGTTCCGGCTACGCCTCATAATAACGCTATCTTTAAGCACTGGTATGATAACGACGTAGACGATGGGTTCGACGCTAGAACTCGAAAGGATGGCTTTATAGAGCTAGACACTATACCTTTTAGGCTGGGTAAATTTCAGCTAGAGAAGGCGCAATTTAAAAACGGCGAATTAGATAACTATCAAATTACTTTCTTTGGCTCGGTGGTGTCACTAAAGGATAAATTCAATAGCCTAACGCTAAAGGATTTAGACTATTCAGCACTTGATTTTAACTATACAGGTGCAAATATAAAAGATAGAGTAGAGGGCTTAGTCGATTCACCCGTAAAATTCCCTTTAATTTCGTCTAAGAATATTTGGCAATGGGATACCGGTGGAACTGATGTAAATGATTGGGATATTTCAAAGATTGAAACCCCTATTTATCACACGGATTTATTCCCAGCTGTTCGCCTATCTGCAATATTTAACGCAATAGCTTCAAAAATTGGGGTTACATTTAATGAAAATGTAGTAGATAGCTTTTTAGCATCGCCTAGATTTACTAGAGCATTCCTTTGGTTTAAAAATAACAATAGTATTTCGGAAACTTTTGCGCCTAAGAAAATAAACTTTAATAGCGTAACAGCTACAGAAGGATTTTCTAGTTCATTTGATATCGAAAATGATGAGTTAAATTTTATTCAACCAAGTTTCCCCTATTATATTAAGGAATCTAATTTAAGGATTACTTTTAGCGACCCAGGTGTAGGTGAAGAGGCTACTAATTTCAGGGTTTTTATTTACAAAGATGGCGTAAAAATAAGCGAGCAAAGTTATGTAACTCAAACGACAGAGATGTTTATCCCTTTGCCTTTAAACGGTACAGGCAAATACACATTTAACATAAACTCAGACGCATCTGTAACTTTTACAAGTATCTATTATTTAAGAGTAAATTCATTTACTGGTTTTCCTGTTCCATTTTTTCAATTAACAACTACTCAGTCTACAGCTCAAACATCTTCGGCTTCAATTAACTTGCCGTTCTTTGCACCGGAATTAACACTTGAAGAGTTTTTTTCGGGTGTACTTAAGACTTTTAATTTGACTTGCTATTCGGAAGACGGGCAAAACTTTATAATTGAACAGCTAGAAAATTGGTATTTAAAAGGAAACATTATAGACCTTTCAAAGTACACAACGACAGAAAGTATTGATATATCAAAAACGCAGATTTACAAAAGCATTAAATTTAAGTTTGAAGAATCTAAAAACGTATTAGCTACCGAATACCTTTCTAGAAGTTCAACTCCTTACGGGGATTTACTTTATAGCATGGAGGTAGACGGCACGGATTACTCGGTCGAGCTACCTTTTGAAACGTTCTTGATGCAAAAGTTTACGGGTACTAATTTACAGGTAGGTACTTCGGTAGATTTTAACTTAGCTCCGATTATCCCAGGCCCAGTTTTGCTTTATGATTATGGCACGATAAGGTCTCAAGATTTCTATTTTAATAATGGTTTGTCTACCAGCAAAGTTTTAACGTATAATTTATTTGGACAAGACACTAATATAGAAGGGGAGAACTACACGCTAAACTTTGGAGTAGAGCAATCGACATACACAGGTAGATTAGAAACCAATTCTTTATTTGCTAATTATTACGAGGATTATTTGAGTAATATATTTAGCAAGAAAGCTAGACTACTTAAGATAAAATCAATCTTACCGATTGGCTCCTTGACTAGCTTAAAGCTAAACGACCGTATTATCATTAGAGGCAAGCGATATATTATACAAAGTTTTACAACGGACTTAACAACTGGCGAAGTTGAGTTTTTATTAATTACTGATTTTAGAGAAGCGGTTGGTGTTATCCCAGATACGGGAGATTACTCGAGTTTAGATTATTCACAAACAGATTATAACGTATAAAGAGATGTTAAAGCAAGAAGTATTAGATTTAATTGCAGCAAATTTGGCAACGGGTTCAAACATTACGGCTGCGGAACATAGAGCAGTCGAAGAAGCCATAGTAAGTTTAACCAGTTTACAAACCGTAGCTTATGGAAAAATTGGCCCAATAGATATAAAAGGAACTGCAACAACTTACACGGTAACTGGTAATTTATTAAGCGCTACAAAAATTAGTGAGTTTGATGATATAAACATAGTAAGAGTAATATTTCCTAGTGGTTTATTAATAGATTCTAATTTTAAAGTTAGAATTGAAATTGAATCAAACGGCTCAAATGTTGATGCAGATAATAATATACACCCTACATTATTTAAAAAAGTAAGTGGTAGTACTGATAGAGTTGATATAATACTACAGGAATCAGTTACGGGTACGGTTCAATCTATTTTTGTTCACGTCGAAATAGTTCAATTATGATAAAGCAAATCATGGCAATGCTTAACGGCTTAGACCATTATGGCAGAAGCGAAGCGATAGAAATAGCAAAGGGCAAATATGAATTACCTAAAACATTTAGTGCATTTTTCAAACAAGTTAAAAGAGAAGTAAAATGGCGGAGAAGAAAATAGTCGATTTAGTTGTAAAAGACAATATTCAGGAAACAGAAGGCCATTTAAAAGACCTAAGCAGTCAGATAAAAACTTCTAAAAAAGACGTTAATTCATTAGAGCAATCTTTTGAAACGTTAAACGATGCAACTATAAATTTAGATGCTAGCTTTGAAGAGGTTTATGGAGACCTTAAACCGCTTACAGCTAGAATGGGTGAGGCTGAGGATAGATTATACGAACTATCTTTAGCTGGGAAACAAGGCACAAAAGAATTTCAAGCTTTATTAACTAGCGTAGGAAATTATCGTAAAGTACAAATCCAAACAGATTTAGCGGTAGACTCAGCAGCTACCACAATGACCCAAAAGCTTGGAGGCTCTCTTGAATATGTTTCGGGAGCTTTCGCAGCCACTCAGGGCGCAATGGCTATTTTCGGAAAAGAAAATAAAAGCGTTGAACAAGCTATTTTAAAAGTTCAATCCGCTTTGGCTATTACCCAAGGTTTTGCAGCAATGCGAGAGGGAGCCAATAGTGTAAAGCAATTAGGAACTGCTATTAAAAGCCTTACAATATTCCAGACTGCTTACAACTTTATCAATAATGCTACCTCTACCGGACTAAAAGTTCTTAGAGGTGCGTTAATTGCAACCGGTATCGGAGCTCTCGTAGTCGGGGTAGGTTTGCTTATTGCAAACTTTGACAAGCTAAAGGCAATGGCCCTAAAATTAGTCCCTGGGTTAGCAACCGTAGGCAAGGCCATTGGAGGTATAGTTAATGCGGTTACTGATTTTGTAGGTATCACATCTGAAGCTGGCAGAGCTACAGAAAGAATGCTTGAAAACGCAGATAAGGCTATTAAGAAAAACGATAAGTTCTTGGCAGAAAATGCTTCTAAACTTGACGAGTACACTAAAAGAAAAATCGACGCAAATACTAAATACAATGAGGCATTAAAAAAGGACGGAGCGGACCAAGTAGCCTTAGCAAAAGAGTACAATAGAGAGCTAGATAAGATTAGTGCAGATAGACAAAAAGCAGACGAAGAGAAAGCTAAAGAGGCGAAAGAAAAACAAGACCAAAAATTCAAAGAGGACAAAGATAAACTTGACGCTTACAATAAATCCATAAAAGATAAGGTCAAAGGATTTAATGACGAAGTTCTAGATATTGAAGCTAAGACGGAGGAGCAAAAATTAGACCTTTGGAAGGCGCGTCAGATAGCAGAAATAAATCTTTTAGCAAAAAATCAAAAAGATAAAAATGCTTTATTGTTAGCTTTGGAAACAGATTTTAATGCTAAGCAAAAATTATTAAGAGATGCTAGAATAGCTGAAGACGAAAAAGTATTTAGAGGATTTGAGCGAGGAAAAGCAAAAATTAAGGTAGATACTGCCAAAGAATCTGAGGCTAAGACTATTTCCATCCTAAAAGCTGGAATGGATAAAAGCTTAGAGAATGCTAAGAATTATACCGAAAGTCAATTGTCACTCGCAAGAGCAGAGGCGGAAGGTAAGCGAGCTTTATTAGCTATAACGGCACAGGCACTAGGTCAATTCTCTGAACTCTTAGGAAGACAAACAGCAGAGGGTAAAGCTTTGGCAGTTGCTCAGGCTACGATAAATGCTTATCTAGCTATATCCGAAGTTTGGAGAGCGCCTAACCCTTATCCAGAACCATATGGAACTGCAACCAAAATAGCTTCAACCGTAGTAGTAGGGGCTGCAGCCTTTAAATCTATCTCGGATATTTTAGCCGTTGAAGTGCCTGGTGGAGGCGGTGGTGGAGCAGCTACAGCACCTCCAGCATCTCCTAGATTTAACGTAGTAGGAGCGGCCCCAGCAAGTGCTAACCAAGTAGCTAACTCAATTGGAAAAGATTTACCACCGGTTAAGGCTTACGTAGTAGCTAACGATGTAACATCTGCCCAAAGTTTAAATCGGAATATCGTTTCGAGTGCTAGTCTTGGATAGTGAAAATGTAACAAAAAAAAATATAAACGTTTATAGGCTATGAGAATTGTCGAATTAGTTATCGAGAAAGATTTAGATGGGATTGATGCGGTTAGCTTGGTAGATGCTCCAGCTATCGAGGAGAACTTTATCGCTTTAAATAAGGAATACAAAATGGACTTAGCTGAAGTAGACTCGGATAAGCGAATCCTTATGGGCGCCGCTCTTATTCCTAATAAGCAAATCTATCGTAAGAATGGAAAGGACGAGTTCTATGTGTTCTTCAGTGAGGCTACGGTTAAGCAAGCTAGCGAGTTATTCTTAAAGAATGGCAATCAGTCAAACGCAACCTTAGAGCATAAGGCTAAATTCGATGGTGCTACGGTAGTAGAGTCTTGGATTATTGATAACCCTGACATGGATAAGTCTAAACAGTACGGATTTAGTTTACCGAAGGGCACTTGGATGATTTCTATGAAGATAGAAGATGAGAATGTTTGGAAACAAGTAAAGGAGGGTAAGTATAAGGGATTTTCTATCGAGGGGTATTTTGCTGACAAACTAGAGATGTCTTTACAAGAGCTAGAAGAGGAGGAGTTAATTAATCAAATCATAAATATTTTAAAAGATGGCGAATAAAAAAACAAGTCCGCAAGATTCTTCGAGAGCTTGCTTATGCGAGGACGGAACGTACTCTAAGGAATGCTGCAAAGGCGAAGAAATTAATCAAGGTATCGGTGCTTTAGTTGGTCAAATAACTTCATCGATAGTAAATACAAACGAACCACGTGTAATAACAAGACAAAACGGATAGATATGAACACGGAAAAAAAGGTATTTGAGAAATTATTCTCAGGGGAGAAAGTAGAATTAGCATCTCAAAAATACGAGTTTGCAAAAAAAGCAACTTCTATTTTATCTGACATTAAAAAGGCGGACGATACGCTAAGAAAAGCAGAATCTAAAATTGAGTCAATTTATTTAACTTATAAAAAAGCATATAGTGAATTTCAAGTTGCTATTGATTCTTCTGTAAGTTCAGCTAATATAGCTGAAAAAGATTTGTTAGCAATTATGGATGGATTAACTGCTTTAGGTTTAAGTGCTAGTGATGCTAAAAATATTGAAGGATTTTCGGCAGCTGCAGATTTGCAAACAAAAATTAAGCAAATGGCTCCAGGATTTAAAAGCTTATATCCAAAACCAGAATAGGTAAAATAATAATATAACTTTAAAAAAAATGAGCACAGAAAAAAAAGTATTTGAGGCATTGTTCTCAAACTCAAAAACAGAAATGGCATCTCAATCTTATGAGTTTGCTTTAGCAGATGACATTAAGGCAGCTGCTGCGGCAATGAAAGATGGAGAAACTAAAATTAAAGCTGCTAAGTCCAAAGCAATGGAAGCAATCGGGAACTATAATCAATGGTCAAACGGTGGTATTGCTAGAGCAAACTCAGTAATTAAATTAGTAGACCAATTAATAGCTAAATCTAAGGAATTAGGTATTACACCTCCAGCAGATATTGTAGCTTTAAAACAAGACGCTACAGCAAAAGCTAAATTGTACACCTCTAGTTTAGCTGCTGCTACTAGTGCTTCTAAAACTATCTTACAATAGTAAATAAATTAATAAATATATGGAATACAAGAACAAGTTGAACAAGATTAAGGCTGTTCTTTCTATGGAGGTTAAGCTTGCACAAATGAAGTTAGAAGACGGAATTACCGTTATCGAAGCTGAAGAGTTTGCGCCTGATTTCTCGGTAGGAATTGTAACAGAAGACGGTGTTGTACCGATGCCAGTAGGCGAGTACACGTTAGAAGACGGAATGATTTTAGTAATAGCTGTAGAAGGTATCATTGCTGAAATTAAAGAGCCTGAAGCTGAGGCTGAAGTTGAGATTGAGGTTGAGGTAGCACCTGAAGAGGTAGTAGCTCCCGAGATGTCACAGGAAGCTCCAAAGGCTAAGCGTATTGTAGAATCAGTTTCTAAGGAGACTTTCTTTGCTGAAATTGAAAAATTACGTCAAGAGTTCTCTTTAATTAAAGAAGAAAACGAAGCTTTAAAAACTGAGAATGAGTCTTTAAAAGTAGAGATGGCTTCTATCGAAGAAGGTGCTGAGCCTTTAGCTCACAATCCAGAGGCAATCACTCCAAAACAATCTTTTAGAATTAGTAAAAACAGAACCGCTTCTATCCAAGATTCGGTATTTAACAAAATCTTTTCAAAATAATTAACAAACAAATTAAAAAATGGCTACTACAACTAGTATTACTACAACTTATGCTGGCGAGTTTAAAAATCAAATTATCTCGGCTGCATTATTATCTTCTCCAACTATCGATGCAGGTGGTATCACGGTAAAACCTGGTATCAAGTACAAAGAAGTTGTTAAGAAATTGTCTACAGATGCAATCTTAAAAGATGCTTCTTGTGATTTTACTGCTACGTCTACGGTTACTTTAACTGAGCGTATTTTACAACCAGAGGAATTCCAAGTTAACTTACAATTATGTAAGAAAGATTTCCACTCTGATTGGTTATCTGCTGAGCAAGGATATTCTGCATTTGATGTACTTCCTAAATCTTTTGCTGATTACTTAGTAGCTCACGTTGCTGCTAAAGTTGCTGCTAAGAACGAGACTAACATCTGGACTGGTGTTACTGCTAACGCTGGAGAATTCAACGGATTTGCTACTTTGTTAGCTGCTGATGCTGCTCTTCCAACTGCTCAAGAAATTGCTGGTACTACGGTTACTGCTTCTAACGTTGTTGCTGAATTAGGCAAGATTGTTGATGCTATCCCTGCTGCTCTTTACGGACAAGAAGGTTTACATATCTACGTTTCACAAAACATCGCTCGTGCTTACGTTCGTGCTTTGGGTGGATTTGCTGCTTCTGGCTTAGGTGCTAACGGTACAAACGCAATGGGAACTCAATGGTATAACAATGGTTCTCTTTCTTTTGATGGTGTTAAGATTTTCGTAGCTAACGGTTTAGCTTCTAACACTGCAATCGCTACTTTGAAAGAAAACTTGTTCTTCGGTACTGGTGTACTTGCTGATATGGATTCTTCTTCTGTAAAAGTTATCGACATGGCTGACGTAGATGGTTCTGAGAACGTACGTGTAGTAATGCGCTTAACTGCTGGTGTTCAATATGGTGCGGTAGAAGATATCGTTACTTACGGAATCACTAACTCAGCTAACTAATTAGCTTCATAGCACCTCGTTAATTCGGGGTGCTTATTTTTCAACTTTTTAAATTATTCAAAATGGCTTGTGATATTTCTTTGGGCAGAATTGAGCCTTGTAAAACGAGTAACGGCGGATTAAAAGCCGTTTACTTCGTGAACTACGGCGATGCTACGGGAGTTACTTACGACGTTACAAATACGGATGCAATCTCTGCGGTTGCTGGTACTCCTAGCGCTTATAAGTACGACTTAAAAGGTAATAGTTCTTTCGAGCAAACTATTACTTCTTCTCGTGAGAACGGTACTACCTTCTTCGAGCAAACAATTAATTTAACGTTAAAAAAATTATCGGTAGTAGACCATAAGCAAATTAAGCTTTTGTCTTACGGACGTCCTCAGGTTATCGTAGAAGATAACAACGGAAACTTGTTCTATTGTGGTTTAGCTCACGGTATGGAAGTTTCTGGTGGAACTATCGTAACTGGTGCAGCTATGGGAGACTTAAGTGGTTACACTTTAGTTTTATCTGGTCAAGAGCCAGTACCAGCAAACTTCTTATCTACTTCTTTGACTACTGCTGGATTTACGGTAGTATCAGGTTCATAATAGATTTTTGTTGTTTGAGGTTTGAAATTGGGGGAGCAGAGGTCTTCCCCTTTTTCGTTTAGTAACAAAACGTATTAAATAACGTTTATAGGTTATGGTAATTCTAAAAGAGAATAGTACGGTGCAGCGTTTTACGTTTATCCCCACAAGGTTAAGCGATGCAAACTATCTAGTCCTTACTAACGAAACTACTAACGAGGTCACAACTAAGTCGATTAATGTTAAGAAAAAGTCTTATTATTCTTACTTTGATTTAGTATTTGATTTCATTGAGCAAGGTCACGTTTATAATGTAGCCTTAAAATACTACGGAATTATAGATGGTAAACTAGATTACCATTTAGCACACCGAGATAAGATTTTCTGTACAAATCAAGATGTCGAGACTTACTCGGTAAATAAAGATGTGTACGTACAAAACGACCAAAATATAATATTCTATGAGTAACGTTCACGTATTCAATTTTGAATCGCACAAACCGCCTCAATCCGTCGAGTCTAATAAAGAAGCGTGGGTTAATTTTGGCGATGACAACGACTACTTTCAGTACCTAATAGATAGATATAATAACTCGACTACAAATAACTCGGTTATTAACTCTATCAATAAACTGATTTATGGGCGTGGCTTAGATGCTACGGATTCAAATAAGAAGCCGAACGAATACGCTCAAATGAAAATGTTATTTAGACCAGAGGTTTTAAAGTGCGTAATTACGGACTACAAGCTTTTAGGTCAAGGATATTTTCAAGCTATTTACAACAAGGCAAAAAATGCTATTGTAAGAATAGAGCACGTACCGGCTCAATTAATTAGAGCAGAGAAATGCAACGAAAAAGGAGAAATTACTGGCTATTGGTATTCTGATAACTGGCAAGACACTAAGAATTATACACCAAAACGTATTCCTGCTTTTGGATATGGAGATAAAACTTTAGAGCTTGTTTGTGTACGTGATTATAGCGTAGGTCAAAAGTATTATTCTAATGTCGATTATATTGGGGCTTTGCCTTATGCAACCTTAGAAGAGGAGATAGCAGATTTTTTAATTAATGACGTACAAAACGGTTTCTCCCCTACTAGCGTTATTAACTTCAATAATGGCATACCAGACGAAGAAAAGCAAGGCTTAATAGCTTCAGATGTTAAGCGTAAATTAAGTGGCTCTAATGGCGCTAAAATCGTTGTAGCATTCAATAGTGACGAGACCAAGAAAACGACTATCGATAGCGTTCCATTAAATGACGCTCCAGCTCACTACACTTATCTAAGCGAAGAGTCAAGAGGTAAGATTTTATTAGGTCACTCTATTACTAGCGGTCTATTATTTGGAATACCTTCAAATAACGGATTTAGCTCTAACGCAGACGAGCTCAAGAATGCCTCTATCTTATTTGATAATATGGTAATTCGTCCAAAGCAGGGAACGGTTTTAGATGCTATCGACAAAATTTTAGCTTTTAACTCTATCAGCTTAAACCTTTACTTTAAGACATTACAACCTCTTGAATTTATTGACCAAAATCCGGTTATGAATTCAGATGCAATGGAAGAAGAAACGGGGGTAAAATTATCTTCTCAATTAGAGGAGTTAGACGTAGAAGAATTTAGCGCAGAACTTGACCCTAACGAATGGGAGCTTATAGATAGCCGACCAGTATCATACAAGGACGAAGAGCGCTTAGACGCAGAGCTAGACGCTTTAAACAATCCGGATAAATCTTTACTTGCTAAGATGTGGCAATTTGTGACTACTGGAGTGGCACGTCCTGACCTTCAAAGTTCACAAGACGGTAAACTTTACGCATCACGCTACAGATATAGCGGAGATACTACCGAAAGCTCTCGTGAATTTTGCAAAAAAATGACTCAGGCTAATAAATTATATCGTAAGGAAGATATTATGGCCATGAGTCAAAAGGCTAGCACTAATCCTGGTTGGGGGCCGAAAGGAACTAACACTTACGACATATTCCTTTATAAGGGAGGTGGAGCTTGCCATCATTTCTGGACTCGTGAAACTTACAAACGTTTTACAGACCCACGCAAAAAAGGAGCGCAAGAAATAACTCCAGCGGAGGCACGTAAAGCAGGGGAAATTTTGCCTACTCCTTATACAAAAGCAGACGGCAAAGATTATAATAAAAATAGTAAACTGGTGTACACGAAACCAATCGATATGCCTAATCAAGGATTTTTACCAAAATAAGAAATGGCACAAGCACTATTTGTAAGTCGTGACGATATTGTGAAATTCACTGCCGTAAACGGTAATGTGGACGTAGATAAATTTATTCAATGGGTTAAGGTTGCTCAGGATACTCACATTCAAGGATATTTAGGTACTAAACTATTTAATAAGATTAACGACGGTATAGTTAATAGCAATTTAGATAGCTCTTATACCATGCTTTTAAATGTGTATATCAAGCCAATGGTTATTCACTGGTCTATGGTAGAGTTCTTACCATTTGCAGCTTATACTATTGCTAATAAAGGAGTATTTAAACATAATAGTGAGAATAGCACAAACGTAGAGAAGGGCGAGGTAGATTATCTAGTAGAGAAGGAACGTTCAATCGCTGAGCATTACACACGTCGCTTTATTGATTACATGAGTTTTTATCAATCTTCATACCCAGAATATAACACGAATTCTAATGCAGATATGTTCCCCGACAAAAAAGCGGACTTCATTGGGTGGTATTTATAAGCCCAAAAAAGAAAACGTTCAAAAATTAAAAATATACTTAAACAAGATAAAAAATGAGTCTTAATTTCACGCACATAAAAGGAGATACATTCGACGAGGTAGCCTTTGAATTAAAGATTAACAACGTAGCCGTAAATCTTACCGGTGCGGTTATTAAAATGCAATTAAGAAAGACTGCAAGCGATGCGACTGCGGCTCTATCTTTGACGTCTGCAAGCTCGGCAGGTATCACAATCACTAACGCTTCGGCGGGGCAGTTTAAAATTAACAAACAGATTATTGATATTGAGGTGTTTAATTATTCCTACGACATTCAATTCACGCTTTCGGGCGGTGACGTGAAGACTTATGTACAAGGAACTTTTAATATTACACCAGAAATAACTCGATAAAAATGGACGATATTACAATCGGAGTAACCGAGAACGTGAATAATATTCAGGTTACGGCGCAACCCAATGACCAAATTATAGATATTGCGGTAACTGAAACCGTCGAAACCGTCTTATTAGATGTAAGCACTACGGTAGAAGAAGTAACGGTCACGGCTACTCAGAACGTAATAGTAGAAAATGTAACCGTAGACTACGTTAATAACGAGAACCAAATCGATATAAACGTAACGGATGCAAGTCAAGATGTAACGCTTAATATTACACCTACATTAGTAGAGATTAATATCTTACGCTCAGGCGGTGAGGTTAATATATTACAATTCGATTCGCTTGCAGACTTCCCTGCGACTGGGTCAACTGACTATTTCTACCTTGCTAAGGACACAAATAAGCTATATCGTTGGACTGGTTCTGCTTACGCTGAGATTTCAGCAACGGCAAATGCAGTTTGGGGGCAAATTATAGGCACATTAAGCGAGCAAACAGATTTGCAAAATGCTTTAAACCTAAAAGCTCCTATCAATTCCCCTACATTTACAGGAACGGTTAGCGGTATTACTAAGGCAATGGTTGGTTTGGCTCAGGTAGATAATACATCTGACCTAGATAAACCTATTTCAACCGCTACTCAAACGGCTTTAAATAACAAACAACCATTAGATGGTGATTTAACATCCATCGCAGCACTTAGTGGAACGGCTGGATTGCTTAAAAAGGTAGCCGATAATAGCTATACTATTGATACAAATACTTATTTGACAGAAATCACTTCAACAGATGTGACGGATGCTTTAGGATTTACACCAGAAAACGCTGCAAATAAGGGAGTTAATAACGGATATGCTTCATTGGATGGCGGGGGCAAAGTGCCTTCATCACAATTGCCTAGCTATGTTGACGATGTTATCGAAGTGTCTAGCTTTGGCACACTTCCTACCACCGGAGAAACGGGTAAGATTTACATTACTTTAGATACTAATAAAATCTATCGTTGGACTGGTAGCGTTTACGTAGAGGTTTCAAGTTCGGCTGCCGTTTGGGGTGGCATCACTGGCACGTTATCTAATCAAACAGACTTGCAAACTGCACTAGATGCAAAGCAAGACGATTTAAACGGTACGGGCTTTGTAAAGGCATCAGGAACGACAATTTCTTACGACAATACTGTTTACTATCCTGATTCAAATCCAGATGGCTACACATCAAATCTAGGAACTGTTACTTCAGTAGCCTTAACGGTTCCGAGTGCGTTTAGTGTTTCGGGTTCTCCGATTACTAGCTCGGGTACTTTAGCGGTAACCGCAACGGGTGATACCACGCAATACATTGCAGGCGATGGCTCTTTAGTTACATTCCCGACAATTGGAACGGCTGGCACGTTAATTCGTGAGGTTAGAAATACAACGGGAGCGACTTTAAGTAAGGGAACGGTAGTTTACATTTCTGGTGCAACTGGAAACAAGCCTACGGTTTCAAAGGCTCTTGCAACTGGCGATAATACATCAGCTCAAACATTCGGTTTAGTTCAAGCGGACATCGCTAATAACGCAAATGGAAACGTAGTATGCGTAGGCGATTTAATTGGCTTAGATACTAGCGCATTAACTGAGGGTGCTCAATTATATCTGTCATCCACTACTGCTGGAACTTACACAACTACAAAGCAACTAGCTCCTGCCCACTTAGTTTACATTGGTATTGTAACTCGAGCGCATCCAACGCTTGGGCAAATCGAGGTGAACATCCAAAACGGATATGAGCTTTATGAATTGCACGATGTTTCAATAACTTCGGTAGCTAATAATCAAGGCTTATTCTATGAGTCATCAACTGACCTTTGGAAAAATAAGAGCATCGCAACGGTTCTAGGATACACCCCTGCAAACGATGCAAACGTAGTTCATACAACGGGAGCAGAATCTATTTCAGGTGTTAAGACTTTTACGACTGCCGTTCATTCAAGCATTTTAAAATTTAGTGAAAGCGGTGGTTTTAATCAGACTCCTGGCTTTACTCAAATAGGAGGTACTGCGGATTATTTTACTTTTGCAAATGGTGGTAATACTAAGAGTGCACAGTTTACTTATAGTACTGGAACTGCTTTTAATTTACCTTCTGCTTCAGGAACTTTAGCCTTAACTAGCGACCTACACAATGCGGTAACAATCGGAACGGCAAACGGTCTTTCTTTAAGCACTCAAGTTTTATCTTTAGGTTTAGCATCTACAAGCACTACGGGAGCTTTAAGTTCTACGGATTGGAATACATTTAATGGCAAGCAAAACGCTTTAACAAACCCCGTTACTGGTACGGGAACGACTAGCTACATTCCTAAATTCACGGGAACTTCAGCGATAGGCAATAGCTTACTTTATGACACGGGTAGTGCATTGTTAGTAGGTGCAACTTCGGCTTCAGATGGGCAAAGTAAATTAGAGATAGTTAGTGCAGGAACGGTTGGTTTAAAAATCATTAGCTCAGGGGCAAACGGAAACAATACGTTTCTATCTATTCAGTCTTCTAAAGAATGGAGATTCTTAACTAACAGAGGCGATTTAATCGGAGGCAATCAAGGCGATTTGATTATCAGAAATAATACGGATGGCATAAATCATATTATTTTAAATCAAGGGGGCTCAACTACTTTTGCAGGAGCAGTTAATGCAACTTCATTTGTTAGAACAAGTGGTACTTCATCTCAATTTTTAAAGGCAGATGGCTCGATAGATTCTAGCACTTATTTGACTACGAGTTCGGCTAGTTCCACTTATTTACCTTTAGCAGGAGGAACACTTACGGGAGCTTTGAATGGGACGAGTGCTACTTTTAGTGATAATGTAACAATAACTGCTAGTACAGGTAACAGCCCTTTAAGATTTACAAGCACTACTGCATCAAGTAAAACTGGATATTTATATGCAGATGCAAATTTAATAGGAATAACAGATGTGCTAAATGGTGGAGTAGGATTAGATGGAATATTTTTTAATTCTACAACTAAGCAAACATCATTGTTTAATAATGGAAACATTTCCTTGTCTATTACTTCCGCTGGCAACGTAGGCATCGGAACGACTGCGCCACAACATAATTTACACGTTAAAGGCGGAAATCTTACAACTGTTTTAAAAATAAGTTCAACAGACCAAGCTAGTGGAACATTAGGGTTAGGTGATGGAGATGGAACAACTATAAATGTAGGAGTTTGGAGAGGTCAGCCATCATCACTTTCTGGCGGTAACTGGTTGAATTTATCTGGTTACGATGGTATTGCTCTTACAACTGGTAACGCTGCAATAGGTAGCCAATCTGAACGTATGCGGATTACTAGCGGGGGTAATGTAGGAATTGGCACAACAAGTCCAGGGGCTAAATTAGATGTAAACGGAACTATTTACGCTTCTGGTACGGGCGGTTTTGCAAGTGCTACTTTTGTAGTAGGAGCAAGAAATCCTATATGGAGATTTGGCAATGCAGATGGATACGGACTTAGCTACTTCCAAGGAAGTGCAGGTTATGTTAATCTTGATGTAATAGGATTACATTTTGGTACGGCTACTTCTGCGGCATCTCAATTTCAATTTATACAAAATGGAAATTATATATTTACTGGAGCTCCTATATCTGACAAACGAGCAAAAGAAAATATCAACGACTTAGTTTTTAATGCTACTGAAAAAGTAATGGCTTTGCAATCAAAAAGCTATTATATGAAAAATAGCAATAATAAAATAAAATATGGTTTTATTGCTCAGGATGTTTATGAAATTTTACCTGATTTGATAAATGGTGATTTACAAAATGAATCTATGGTAGGTTTAGATTATAACGGATTGATACCAGTATTGGTAAAATCAATACAAGAATTAAAATTAGAATTAGACACATTAAAAAACAAATAATATGGCATTTAACTGGGTAATTTCTCAACTAGATTCTATCCCCTCTTTAGACGGGATGGACAAAGTAATTAGCACAATTCACTGGAGAGCACAAAAGCAAGATGCAGACTTTACGGCTGACACTTACGGAGCTTTGGCAGTTGACGCACCACACGAAGCGAGTTTCACTCCTTACGATGAAGTGACAAAGGAAATGGTCGAAGGCTGGCTTTCTGCTGGTTTAGATAGCGAGGCAATCGAAGCTAATTTAGATGCTCAGATTCAGAACTTTTTAAATCCTCCGATTGTGGCTTACCCGCTTCCGTGGGCGTAATTAGAAACAAAAATTATCTAATTGCGTTTATAGTGAAACAAACAACAAAAAAATGAAAATTGATTTAAACTTTGACCTAGTCGATTTAGACGGTAAGTCTATCGACAATGCCAATGCCGGAAAGCTAGTAGCTAACTCACTTGTTCAACAATCTAAGGGCGATGCTCTTAAGTTTTGGGAGTGGGCTTTAGCACTTAACAAAGGCGAGGTGTTAGACTTAGACTCTAGCGACCAGGATACGTTTAGAAACTTTGTAAAGGAAAACGAAAACTTCGCCATCATTGCAAAAGCTCAAATTTTACAGAAACTTAAAAAAGATTAATCCGTGTTAAACTCCCTTCCCGACTGGTTTGTAAATATTCTTAGCGCTTTAGCAGCGTCCGTAGGTACTTATCTTACAACTCGCAAGAAAGAAAATGTAGACATTCAGGGAGGGGAGTTGTCGAATACGGAGGCAGCGATTAAAATTTGGCGTGAGATGGCCCAAGACATGACCGATAAGGTAAAAGAATTAAGTGAAAAGATTGACCATCTAACCGCTGAAGTGCATAGCTTAAAGAGTGAAAATTCAACTCTTAAATCGAAACTAAATCTTATTGATGAAAATAACGAAACTAAGCCAAAAAGGGGTAGACCTAATAAAGCAGTTTGAAGGCTTGAGCCTTACACCTTATGTGTGCGCTGGGGGCATAAATACGATTGGATACGGCAACACGTATTATACGAACGGTAAGAAAGTAACTCTTAAAGACCCGAAGATAACACCACAACAAGCCGAAGAGCTTCTTAAACATTCACTTTCTACTTATGAAAAAGCGGTTGATTCGTATTGCCGTGACGATATATCACAGCAGCAGTTCGATGCTTTGGTATCTTTCTGCTATAATGTAGGAGCCGGCAACCTTCAAAAGTCTACCTTAATCAAAAAGGTAAACGCTAACCCCAAAGACGTGACCATAGCGGATGAATTTCTTAAATGGAATAAGTCGGCCGGTCGGGTTCTAGCCGGATTAACTAGAAGACGTCAGGCGGAGGCTAACCTTTACTTCTCATAACATGAAAAAATTACTTATTCTTTTGGCTTGTATTGCGTTCGTTTCGTGCAAGCCTAGTAAGACTATAACCGAGTACAAAGAACTCGTTAGAATCGATACTATACAAACCGTGAAAACGATAGAGAAATACAAGGCTTTTCACGATACTTTAACAATCGTAAGCCCTTGCGATTCTAATGGCCTTTTAACAAGCTTTTATAGTAAGATAGCAACTCCACAGGGTCGGGTAATAATTCGCTCGGTAGGTGGCAATATTCAAGCTCAAATCGATTTAGATTCGATGAGAAACGAGATAGAGAATAATTATCGTAACTCAAAGGTTAAATGGATTGAATACAGAGACAAAGAAGTAATTAAGTACCGAGTTCCTACCTGGGTAGTGGTTCTATTGTTAATCGAGTTCCTAGCTTTAGTAGCTTGGTTATACCTTAAATTTGGACTGAATGCAATTAAATAAAAAAGCGCAAGCAATTAAAGACCATTTCTACTCAGTGAATTTAACACGGGTAGACTTTGAAAGAGAAAACTTTGCAAGCTACGGATTTGAAAATCAGGCTTTATTTCATAGGCATTTAACTAGGATGGGTATTTCTGTTAAAGCTCGCTCGGAGCATTTTAAAAAGAACAGACCTTCAGCTGTAATTGAATCCTTTGACCTTAGCGAAGTCGATAACTTTGGCATAGAAGATAGCCTAGGCAAAGAATACACTAGCCTTCGCATTACAGAGAACTTTAAAAAGGTTGGTGTACTATCCGACATACACGTACCTTATCACTCAATGAGCGCAATTATATGCGCTATTAAACACCTAAGAGAAGAAGACATAGACTGCCTTATACTTAACGGCGATATAATGGATTTCTACGCTATCTCTAGGCACGAAAAGGAAAAGGATTTGCGTGACTTCCCAAGGGAAATAGAGATGGGGCGCAACTTCTTGCAAAAGATTAGAGACCTATTCCCTTTAATTCCTATTTATTATAAGATGGGAAACCATGAGAATAGATGGCAAAGGTATTTAAACGAGCAGGCTGAGGAGTTTGCTCAGTTGCATGAGATGCAATTCGAGCAATTCTTTAGACTAGATAAGCTAGCAATGACTTACGTACCCGACTGGCAAGGCATAGAGCTAGGCGATTTGCTAGTGCTTCACGGACACGAGCTTATGGCTGGCGGAATGAACCCAAGCCAAAGCACATTCAATAAGACGTTTTGTAATACTTTGATAGGACACGTTCATAGAACGACTAGCACTACTAAAAAAAATGGGTTCAAAGAGTTCTTTCATACCTACTCAACCGGATGTTTAACCCAATTAAGCCCTAAATACTATCCGTTTGCACAGCACAACAACGGTTATGCCATAGTTGAAATAGAAAATGGCAAAACAAAAGTCCAAAACATTATGATTAAAGACGGAAAAATTGTGTAGATTTGATTGTTTTTCATAGTTAATAGGTTTAGAATTGTGTACTGAATGCCTCTGGATATTATCTAGGGGCATTTTTGTTACCGTTAAATAAATAATTAAAAAAATCTTTTTTTTATTCGGTGTAATTCTATTATCTTTGTTTCAACAAAAAGGGTAAACAATTCTAAACACAAACAAAATGAGAGAACACCTTAAACAAATCGACAAAAACGACATCGTAGGAGCCATCCTAATTTCATCGTTCGCCTACCTTACTTTTTACGTTATCTATTTCATTTCTAATATCTAAACTTATGAGCATCTTAAAAGCACAATTCGAAGACAAAGCCGGAGTTTATACCATGACATGGTCCTTTAACCCCGAGCTATGGAGCGTAAGAGATTTAATCCAACACGAATGCCACAAATCTAATTCTAAACTTGTAAACATTATCTCAAATGAAAAACTTAATTAAAGCACTATCGGATTTCCAAAACGAATGTCCGATTATTCACAAGGATACCAAGGGTCATAACTATACGTATGCCGACCTGCCTCAAATCTTTAGCGTAATTAATCCGCTATTAAAGAAGCATAAGCTTTGCTTTACTCAGCTATTGCAAGACAACGGGATTAGAACTATTCTATTTCACGTAGAATCGGGAGAGCAACTAGAAAGCTTTACTACTATTCCAACCGTTAAACTTGGGGCTATGAATGAATTTCAGAGTTACGGTTCGGCGGTTACATACTACCGGAGATATTGCCTTAGCTCGATGCTCGCTTTAGTGACCGACAAAGACACAGACGCAGCTGGTTCAAGTATGCCGGTGGCTCAATCATCAAAAGAAAATGTTAAACCTTTAAACAAATGGAAAGAAGAAATTAATTCATTAAATACATTGGGTCAGCTTGTTAATTTCTATTCTGAATATGAATATCAAATTTCCAAAAAACCGGAAATAATGGAATTTTTATCAACTCGTAAACAACAATTAACAAAATAAACATGGGAAAATTAATTAATGCTCAAATTAACAAGTCTAAACTACAAGGCTTAGTTCACTACACTAACAAACGTACCGGCGAGGAGTCGGTAAACATTACAATCTCTTTAAACGATGCACCGGACCAGTACGGGAATAACGCTTCGATTTGGATTTCACAAACTAAAGAGGAGCGCGACGCTAAAACGCCAAAGGTTTACATCGGTAACGGTAAGGTTATCTACGACTCCGATATGCCAAGACAAAACGCTCCACAGATTCCAACCGATTTACCATTCTAGCCATGTATAAAGAAGAAATGTATTTCAAATTTGAAGAGGTAGGAACTTTAAAAATATCTTACGTGCGAAGCTTTGAAACCGAATCCGAGTATAACTCTTTCATGTCTGATAGATTAGCCGAAGGCTTAGTTTATGTAGGTGAGGAGGCTATAGAAGTCCCTGTTTATCCTCAGGTTTTAAGACTAGATTTAAAAAGTCCTGGCAACTCATATTATAAAGTGATAGAACGATTTGAATCTAAGGAGGATTATTTAAGGTATTGCGATTATAAACTACTCGAAGGCTTCAAAGTTATTGGCTCAGAGCCTTATTTTAAAGAAATAGAAAATGCATAAAGTAGGAAAATTAGAAAGCTACAGATTAGTGGCCGAACGTCTAAACGCTAAAGGGATTCTACCTTTTAGCGCTAGGCAATGGTCGCAAGCTCTGGTCCAACAAACAGTTTATGGTAAGGTAAAATACCCAGAGGTAATGGAAGAACTTAAACAACTAATGCAAGAACATGAAAAATAGAGAAATAGTAGACGTATTAAAAGCAGATAGCGGACGTGAAATATTCATTTTTGAAACACGAAACTACAAGCTACACACCGGCTCAATGTACGAAGTCGAGTACAAATTAGGATTAGGTACCGAGGTTATGGTTAGTCGTTTAGTAGACACAACCGAAAACGATAGGACGCTTATCTTTAACCATCCCGATATGCCTAATAAAACGATAGGTGTTCCAAATTGGAACATCTTAAATATAACTAGACTATGACACCCAAGCAAAAATCGGAGGAGCTAATTAAGAAATTTAAGGACGCTCAAGTTAAAATTAAGCAAAGCAAAGAGGAGGCAATAGCTAGTAGTATTCTATTTATAGAGCTGCTTTTAAACTACTCAGAGATTCAAGACGTAGACTATTGGCTTGAGGTTAAGAACGCTCTTATTAATCATAACTAAAATGGAAATTATTCACTTAATAAATGAAACATATCAGGTAATTGATGCAAAAGGAAATGTTTTATTTCAAGGAAAATATCACGAATGTCAATTATTTGAAATGAAAGACAATCCTTTTTTAAAAGAATTTATTAATCTTTTTAATTCTTAGTATGGAAAAATCACAATTCAACCAATGGCAAGCACACTTAGCCAAACAGCTAGATAAGGACTACAAAAAGCTATACTATTCAGCTAAGTATCCTGCTAAAAAAGAGGTAAAAAAAGTTTTACTTTCTAAAAATTAGTTTTATATTGCAAAACAATAAGCCGAGCGGGTGGTAGCACTCGGGTTATTTTAAGGGTTAAAACAACCTAAAGCCAGCTTTGCTCTACCACGCATTGTCTGGCTTTTTTTATTTTATCTATATGAGTTACGCTAAAAAATTGCAAAATCCTTTGTGGCAAAAGAAGAGATTAGAGATTCTACAAAGAGATGAATTTAAGTGTTTACATTGTGGATGTGATGACAAAGAACTACACGTTCATCACAGATGGTATCAATTTGGAAAAGATGTTTGGGACTACCCAGATACTTGCTTTGAGACATTATGTTTTGAATGTCACGAATATATTGAAATGTGTATCAAAAGTTCTACAAGTGATATGCAAGTAATGATTAGAAAAACTCATTTAGACCAAGTAGATTATGGATGTATTTGCAGATTATTACTCCATTTATCGGATGATGGATATAAAAATTATAATCCAAGAAAATTAGCGGATGCTATTGATTATATAGTCGATAATAATACTATTGATA
>Ga0247723_1000508_pt1 | contig 26790 bp, 10 predicted proteins | sample MSEWelMarce5H_FC_FD_189079 | JGI IMG/M metagenome (GOLD analysis project Ga0247723, IMG submission 189079) | Subsurface sediment microbial communities from gas well in West Virginia, United States - MSEEL Well Study Marcellus 5H_FC | ecosystem: Environmental > Terrestrial > Deep subsurface >... | reverse complement strand
ACCCTCCACTATACACACTTAGTTCTCCCATATTGTCAACTTCACCTAATCTTAGGTTCACTTCCATCACACCTTGTTTACCTCTTTCAACAAAAACATCAGAATAAACGGTTGGTTGTTCCACAAATCCTAAGAAATGTTCGTTTCTCGTTAATATAGAGTCATATATCGTTTCTTTAGTAAATCCCGAAGTATTTCCTGTTATCATCGTATAACCGTCCTCATAGTCTCTATAGTAAAGTTGTTGGGTTCCCATGGTTTCTCCAACATATGTGAATATATAATCTTTATAATTTAACCCATCAGGTGTTGTACCTCCAGTTACTCCCACGTATTCTGTTGATCCATATTTTCTTTTTTCTTCAATTCTACTTCCCCCAACGGCCAAAAAGGTTGTACCTGTGTACCCCGTTAAAACACCATTATCAGTGTAACCAGTCGGTAAATGTTGTTCATATGGATATGGTGTGATTGGTGTTTGTCCCAAAGTGGTATTATCATGTTCATAATAACCTGAATCTCTGAAATCTAAAAAACTTTGTGTAACCGAATCGATAGGTGAATATGTCCCATCCTCTAAAAGGAATGATGGGATAACGAACGACATTGTTGCAAAACTACCGAAATTTGACATAATTTAAATTGTACACTAGTAAATATCTTTACTATGTATTTGGTACAATATAAACAATTAATTACTTTTAATAAATGGATAATTATATGTTTACAACCCAATAATAAGTCACATCTCTTGATAACCCTGTTGGGGTGTATGTTACTCTATAAATTGTTGTATTAAGACTTTCGTCAGTTACATAACTGTTTCTTGTTTCCCCAACTATTAATGCATTTGTGATACTATAAGGATCGTTAGTAACCTCTAAAGTAGGTGGAAGAAAAGGTCCAGAAGTGGCTGGTAATCCTCCAGCACCCGTTGTTGATACGTGTGTAACACTAAAGTCTAACAAATCCACATAACTATAAACGGTAAATTCTCCAATTACGTATTGAATTCCTCCTGAGTTAAGACCTAAAGAATCTGGCGACCCCCCAAACGTTGAAGGTTCTATTATACTTGGTCTATATGATTGTAAGGCCAGTGTCGATACATCAACATCGGCTGAGCTACCACATACACCAGTACTTGTTGCTCTAATTGTAACATCACCTTCATTAATAATAACATTATATCCACTAATTAATGTTGATCTGGAAACATTTGTGGCATATTGAGTAATTACACCCAAATAATTAATAATTGATATTGTAAAATTATTTGCAGCGGTTGCCAAATTTAATCCCGTCCCTGTTATTGTTGCTACTGCCATATTTTATAAATATTTGTTTATTTTTATTATTTCTTTAAAACCTAACTTGGATTTAGGAGGCAAAAACCATTTGTTGTACATTCTTGATTACCTGCAATCCATATGTTAGGACATGTTACTTCATTTCCGTATTGAACACAGACAGGTTCGGCGTATGAAGAACCTGTTTTAACACATATACCTGCGGTGTATGTACCGTTTTGGTTATCCATAGTTTCAAGGTCTATTATTCTTGATGTTATAACGTCACCATTAACGTCTCTATATCTCACATACAAGTCACTATCTACTGAACTAAATGTGTATGTGTAACAAATGGCATTTGCTGTAACTGTTGCACATGGTATTTCAACTTGTCCCGCATTTGCTTGACATCCATTTGCATCGGTAACTTGTAACCAATAATAACCACAAGTTAATCCTGTAACAACTATAGCCGGTGCAGAAGAGGTTACACCTGTATATGTTGCAATTAAATTATCAGTTGGGTAGTGGTTATACGGGAACGCCGTATCTTTATATAACCTGTATGTCTTATTCCATACACCTCCAGTAGAAGAAATTGTTATTGATCCATCATTATCCGCAACAGATGCTCCTACTACATTATACAATGATCCCTCTAATAGTGATGGTTGAGTGATTGTTACGGTGTAATCTTTCCAACATGTTTCAGCCGCGTTATAAACTCTGAAAGTATAATCACCAGCAAGGAATTGATACATTATTGAATAATTCGTTCCAACAGTATATCTTGTGGTATTTGAACCAGTGAAACTACTTCCTGAATTAAATCTAAAGAATGTACTTGTTGATGATGGTCCTGATGTTCCAATAGATGTAGATCCTCCATGACAACTTATAGTACCAACTGAAAGGTTTGCATTTGGTATTCCTGTATTTAGGTCAACAGAGTTTCCTGTTGATGGTGATTCACAATCATTGCTGTCTTTAACTCTTATATAATAAGTCCCTCTTGCTAAATTAATGAACTGAGCACTTGATTGATATGTGTCACCATTATCAATACTATAATTATATACTCCTGATCCACCACCAGCACTTATTGTGATGCTACCATTAATACTATCCCAACATGTTGGATAACCTACGCTTGACACACTTGCAGTAATTGCTCCAGGTATTGTTATATATTGACTATACTCAGTTACACATGGTGTACTATCTTTTACATAAACATATTTAGTACCGGTTGTTGAATACGAATACGTTTGTGGTGCATCTAACCAATCACCATTGGACCCGTTTCTAACTTTATATCCAGTTCCCGAACCACCTGTTGGACTTGATATTGTGATTGAACCGGTACCACTAGGACATGATGGGTTAGACGAACTAACGTTTGCAGTTACTTGTGAAGGTTCGGATACTACAACTCCATATGAAAACTCACAATTGTCTTTATCTCTAAGATAGATATAGTATGTTCCTCCATTTAATCCTCCCCAAACTAATGTAGTTCCCGGCCAATCAGTCCAATCACCGTTTCCTAATTTATATTTGTAAGTTCCTCCATTTCCACCTGAAACACTTGTTATAGTTATTGAACCGGCATAAACACCATCAGTATTTTGTTCATAACAAGTTAAGTTTGAAACGGTATAATTCATCGCAGGATGTGACTTAGATAATGTTACATTATTGGAGAATGCCGTACAATAATTACCATCAACAACTAATACTGAATATGTTCCAGTTGGTTTATTTGAGAATGTGCCAGTTGATTGTTGTTCACCATAACTAGATTCATTACTACTAATATAATATGTGTAACTTCCTGAACCTCCAGAGGCGGTTGCAACAACTGAACCTGTGTTACCTGTATAACATGTTGGGTGATTTCCTACCGCTAATGATACTGTTAATGCCGTTGGTTGGGTTACTACTACTGAATACCAATCACTTTCACAATCAGACGCGTCCTTTACTTTATAGTAATAAGTTCCCGCCGTTTTACCGGTATATTCTCTACTTGTTGTGGTAGTTTGGTAAGTTCCTCCTGACATTGCATTAACATCACTAAGTTTAATTGCATATGGTCCTCCCTGTCCTCCACCCATAGATGAAATTGTTATTTTACCACTCGAAGCACCGTTACAATCAAGATTAACGACTGTAGTTGATGCGGATGGTTGGCTTCTGGCCAAATCAATTCCAAAAACAGATGAAACACAACTTGGTGTATTTCTATCTCTTATTTTTGCATAATAATATCCACTAGATAAACTATTAAATGTTGCTCCTGTTTGCCATGTTCTACTAGCATTAGCAGTATCAGTATTTAATGAAATTGAATAATCATATAAACCTGAACTACCAGACCCAGACAATATTATTTGTCCTGTTGTACCAGTCCAACATGTTGGTTTTGTTGTTGAGGCCGTTGTTACACTAAGTTGTGTTGGTTGTGTTATGGTTGTAGAAGTATATCCCGTTTCACCAAAACTATCTTTTGCATAGATATCATAATTACCAGCATTTAAACTACCGAATGTTGAGCTAGATTGATAATCCACATTATTTCTAGAGTACGTGTAATTTGCGGTACCACCAACAACATTACTTACAGTAATTGAACCGGTACTACCATGACATGTTGCATTGGTTACAGATAATGTTGGTGTTATTGTTACATTGGTTATCGAAATGAATAATGTTCTTTCAAATGTTAAACTTGTACTATCTGTTACTCTTACATTAATTTGATATGTATTTTTTGTTTCGTAATCAAAAACGGCAGCACTTTTTAATACACCTGACGCAATTGAGAAACTATTGTTATCTGGATAATTTACACTATCAACTAATGCAAATGTCATTGCACCACCTTCTTGGTCTGTTGCTGAGAATGTTCCGATTGTGGTTCCTGTTGGTACGTTTTCAGAGATTGATGCAGAACTTAATGAAATGTTAGTAGGTGCTTCATTTACGTTTGTAACAGTAATTCCAGAAAATATTCCTTCGTAATATAATCCAGCAGCATCTGTTGTTCTTACTCTTATAGAATAAGAGTTTTTAGTTTCATAATCAAATACAATTGCATTTTTTAAATCAGCTCCACTAATAGTAAATGATGAGTTATTAGTGGCACCTTCTCCAGCGGTTAAACTATATGTAAACGTATCTCCACTATCAACATCTAATGTTGAGAATGTACCAATTGTTGTTCCTGTTGCAGTATTTTCAGCTTGTGATTGGTTACTTAATGATAATCCATAAGGCGCCTCATTAACGTTAACAATATTAATTGTAAATTGTTTTTCAGTAAATTGTCCAATACTATCTGCACTTCTAACTCTAATTTTATATGAAGTTTTTGATTCATAGTTTGGTATAAATGCATTTTTTAATGATGAACCCGATATAGTAAAACTACCATTGTTATCGTCTCCTGTACCCGCAACTAATGAGTAGGTATATGTGTCACCCGGATCAAGACTTGTTGAACTAAATGTACCGATAGTTGTTCCTGTTGCAGTATTTTCATTTATTGAATCATTACTTAACGAAATATCTGTCGGTGGATAGTTTGGAGTTGATGAAGGAGTTGGTGTTGGTGTAGGTGTCAATACTTGAACCGATAATCCGAACTCACAAATTGTTGTTGGTGTAGGTGTTTGTGTTTGGGTAATCGTTGGTGTAACGGTATTTGTTGGTGTTATGGTTGGTGTAACAGTACCTGTTGGTGTTACTGTTGCTGTTGGAGTCGGTGTAGGTGTTAGTACAATTACTGATAAACCAAATTCGCAGACAGTTGTCGGTGTAGGTGTTTGCGTTTGAGTAACGGTTGGTGTAACTGTAGTTGTTGGTGTTAATGTTGGAGTTGTGGTTACCGTTGGTGTTAATGTCGGTGTAACCGTCATCGTTGGTGTTGGTGTTGGAGTAGGTAATGTGTAACAATCTCCCGTTTCCAAAATTCTAATATTGGCAATTGGGTAATAATTAACATCATCTTGAGAACCCTTTAATGATTTATATACAATCGGTTGATTTATTATGTATATACCTTCAGTAACATTTGAATAGATTGTATCCACTATACCTGTACTTATGTCAAATTCATCATATTGTACGTAACCAAATGAATCTACAATGTATGTCGTTCCACTATAATATTCACATGGGGTGACTCCCGCACTTATTGCAAATGAACCTTGGTCAAATGTTGTTTTATTAAATGGATTTGGTGAATCCCAACTTGTTATATCGACACTTGTTATTGTACCACCACTATATGGAATGTTTAGTTGGACAAATTTAGTTGTTTCATTTGGTCCAATAGTTACATTTTTTGTTGCAAATAATACCGTACTTCCAGTGTAGATGTTTACAGTAAATGTAATTCCAAAATATGATGGTGATGCATTTCCATTGGAATCAAAAACGTTAAAATTTAAACCATTATCATCATTATCTAAATCACAAACCTCAACGGTATTAATAAAAAGTGTTTGTGGTTTATAGTATGTAAATACATTACTATCAAACGGATAAACTTCCCTAAACGAAGATTCATTTGCTTCACTATATGTTGTTGCAGTTAAATTATTATCATAAAGATAAAAACTTTCAGGATTTAATCTATTTTTTACTATACCTTTATTAATTGTATCTCCAGTATAAAATTGATTCGTATTCCAATTTGTTATAAGACCGTCAAAATCATTTGCAAACGATAATGATAAATCACTTGGGTTATATGAGTCTATAAACCAAGCACTCGTATAATCAAAATCAACACCGTTCAAATTATAAGTTCCACCATTTATTTGTGATGTTAAAGAAGTTGTTCCTGAAAAAATATCAGTAACAACACCATATTGAACTTTATAAAATACTAAATTACTCTTTTTATAATCTCTATAATATCCATTTAATGCTGATAATTTTCCATCAACATCATAATATAATTTTTTATTTACGGTAACACCTAAAGAATCTGAATTGTCATACCAAAGTGAAAAATAATTTGGTACTATTTCTAATTTTAATTCGTGCGTAAAATATGTATCAACATTAATTACACCTGGTTTTCTTTCTGCCGATACTGTAGTTGTACTTAATGAAGTCGTTAAACTATTAATATAAGCCTGTGCTTGATTATCCGCATCTTGTTGTGATACCATTGACACAATATATCCAGCAGGAAGTGAGTATGATATCGGTACAGAGTTATTTAATTCACCAATTATTGTTGAACTTTGTCCGTCACCAATTAACGAAATTGCACTACTACTATATAGTGGTGGGTTAGTTGAGTATTTTTCAGGGACGCCAAAAACATAAGATAAAAAGAATAATCTATGTACGTCGGTAATATATTCTCTTTTTGTTACGTCACTTAGAATATCAACTTCATTATATGTTTTAATTCCGTTAACATTTTTATATGATAATTTTCTAATTGTTGATAACCCTGTTGTTGATCCGGCAGGTACCAAATAGATATACCCACCATCTGAATAGTACCCACTTATAATTCCAGTTAAGTCATCATATAATTTAATAACTGAATCACTACTATTTAAGAAAGGTTTATTTGAATATCGTCTTCTAAAATATTTTGGTTTTTGTACAAATAATTTTTGTTGTGGAATTATTAAATAAACAATTGCAGCAAAAAATAAAAGGGGCCAAATAAATCTAACTAACGTTACTGCAATTGTATTCCATATTCCGTTTAATCCGGTTTTTACTAAATTACCGAAAAGAAATTTTCCAACTGTATGAGTTTCAAAGTAATTGGCTACAAGACCTCCTCCACCTGCCCACAATTTGAACTTATTATCTTCCATGTATTTTTTCAAATCAGGTATGTCACTTCCGCCGACATACCCTCTTGTCATATAATTCACACAATGTTCAAATCCTGTGGCAGGTATGTGGTTTTCGTTTCCAAAATCATAAGTTGTAAATGTATTATTATTTACATCATATTCATTTGACGTTACTCCACTCCATCCTAACAAATATGAATAAACGGATGGTTGTAATAAATCTGCACCATTTATTATTTTATTTAGAGTTCCAACTCCAACCATTGTGGGTTGTACATCTGCGGGTATATACCTTACATTTGTATCAAATGTAAAATCAGCAGGTGGATTTGAATAAAATTCGCTAAAATTAATCCTTGCTTTATTTTCAGGACCCCATATAACTTCCTTAGTAGTTCTAGGTCCAAATAACCATTTTGTAACAACGTAATTTACTTGTACTCCAAAATCTCTTTTTAATAAATTACCAACTTGATAAACTTTATTTGTTGGTGAGGTTCTTACACTATCTCCATAAAAATATGGTAAAGCTGGTGTTGATAATAAGTCATCCATCCAAATGTAACTACCCTTTACAGAATAATTATTCGTTGATCCTGACCATTGTGATATCGGTAATTTAGACCAAATTTTAGTAACAAATGTTGGATTATGGTACGCATCATATGGTGAGTATGGATTTACACCCATATCATAACCGTATATCTCACTACCACAACCAATTGTAACTTTTACATTCGTTGTGCCTCCATTGAATGATTTACTTTGACCGACGGCTAATCTAAGATTAACCATTCCACTTTTTGTAACAACATAAAATGTTTTAGAGGTGTTCCAATTTCTTGGTCCAATTTTTATAAAAGCACCTTCTCCAAGTTTATATCTTACTTTTATTAAACTATAAGGTGTTACAGTATTATAACTTCCAATATTTCCTGAATTAAAAGAATATGAGACTTCACCAATTTGACCACCATTTAACCCATCAGTTATTAATAATGATACATCTTCAGCACTATCTGTAGCGGTAACTGTTACAGGTACTATTCTATTTTGAGTTGCGGTACCTGCTAATACATTTTTAATAGCATATTTTAATCCATTTGGTTTAACACCTTCTGTTTCGGGTATAAAAGGAGTACTTTCAGTATAATCACTTAAATTAAACGGTATTGTTACTTCCCCCGTACCACAACCATAACCATCACCAAAACAGTTACCTATATGTACAAATTTGTGTGTTGTTGAATTATAATTATATTTTGTTCTATTTTTTAAATCCCCAATACTTAATGTTAAAGTTTCATTACCACTAATTTCAGTTTGTAAATATGCATCAACATACCATGGTCCAACCATAAATGGTGTATAATCGGTAATGTTTTTATTAACTAAACCAACAATTGGTGAATTAGGTAATTTTTCTCTATAATATGTGACTATTTGCGGACAAGTTGAACAATGTTGTGTTGATGATGTAAATCCTCTACAAAATTCCGCAAAAATTAATGATGGTTCACAATCTAATTCTACGTTGATTGCACCACTTGTTCCGTTGGACGTAATAACATCTAACATAATAAAACCATTATCTTTGGAATTTATATCCATTAATAATTTGTGATATTTTGTTGTTTGTGTTGATATATTACCTAAATCGTATTCATCTAATATTGTTAAAACTCCATCTACGTTGTATTTTACTCTTACCTTAACTTTTGTGGAACCTATATTTGGTGATATTGGTGTAAATATAAACTTTAAAAGTTTTGATACTTTTGGTATTTTATATACATATGATGGTTTTAAATCAGATAATTGTGATCGTATTAAATAAAATGAAAGTCCACTATGTGTACCGTTTCCGGTCCATGTTAAACTTTTGGTGACACCACATTCGTGTGATAGATTATCTGGCGTCTCCCCCGATACTGTACAATTTATTTCAAATGAACTCATCTACTATAATTACTTTTAACTTGTTTTTAGTCCGTAAATTGGTGAATTTAATCCGGGAGTATGTTTTATTTTTATTGTCTCATTAATAATACCACTATTTGACGACTTTGGGTATGTTTTACTAAAACGCTCTTCTTTTGTTGAATAATTAAAAACACTAACGGTAGTATCTAAAGATTGACTAGGTGTAATAAAAAGATTAATACTATATGTACCGTCGATGTCAGATACATTAAACCAAATAATTTTATCTATCTTACTAAAATTAGTTGTTACTTCAGGAACTTTTAATGTTGTTATTGCCATTTTTTATGAATTTAAACAAACATATGTTTGTAATCCAACCTCTCCGGTTGTTTTATTGTAATCGTACCCATATTTAAATCCAAATATACTATATACAAAGTAGTCATAATTAAATGGTATTGTACCAGCAGCGTCTTGGAAAACATAACTTGGTGCTGAGAATAAAGTTGTGCCGGGTACGTAATAGAAATCAATTGGATATCCTCCGCACATATTATTATTATCTTTAACATTACTAAAATATCCAATCATGTAATATTCAGATGATGTATCATTAAAATATATGTCCGCAGGGGTTACAGTTCCTGAACATAATGCACCTTGTGAAATAGACACTCCTTCTCCATATCCACTGTCTTTAACTCCACAAGTTGTGAATATCTCTCCAGGGGCTAACGTTCTTGTTCTCCAAGCTCCAACACAACTAACCCATCCAATTGTTGTGTTTGTTTCAATAGACTGTTGTTCAGTTGTTCTACTTGCTTCATCAAGATTAGAAACAAATGTTATTTCTAAACAATCGTCAGTTCCTGCGTTACATGAATAACCACTATATAATTCTGTGAACACCGCTAAATCCGCAAATGGTGTACCAGCGGCTAATGATTCATAAACATAACAATCATCTATTCTATGCATTCCGGTTGATGATACAAACTTATAAACGGTGTCTGTGTTGGTGTCATATTTAATATAACCAGTATTTGTTACATTTATTTGAGTTCCAGTTACATAAGTTTTTGTCACTAAATTACTACCACAATCTAATGTACTAGGACACTCCATTTTAATTGTTAATGTGTATGGTATAAAGACGTTTTCATATGCGGTTGAATACACGACTACGTCCATTGTGGTTTTTTCTTTTGTACTATAAAAACCAATTACATCTTCTTGGTAAACAACTTGTCCAAGTGTTGATGTGTATAATTCCCCTATTCTTTCATCATGATTACCAACAAATACCTCGTCTGATGAATTTAATGATGTGTACGATACCGTTACAGGTACGTTACCATAAGTTTGACCAATATCAAATTTAGTGTTTATATATGTATAACCCGGTGATGAAATTGTAAATTGATATTCGGTATTACTACACGAAACACTTCTAAATGTAATACCTAAAGTTGCACAATCTCCATCTTTTTCCACTAATCTAGAATTATTTTGTGGTGATGTACATTCTTCACCATTTTGTACACAAACATATGGTTCAGTTGAACAGTTATCACTACAAATGTAATTTGTATATGTACCTGGATTTGAGAATGTCAAATATGACATATCTCCAGTAGATGTTCCGCATTCATAATAATAAACATATACTTTACCGTCAGTGCTTAAATTAATATCACCTTGTGTGATAACAATATCATATGACGTACATCCTTCACAACTTCTTGGTGTACTTGTAGGTGTAGGTGTAGGAGTTTTAGTTGGTGTAAGAGTATTTGTAGGTGTAACGGTATTCGTTGGTGTAACGGTCTTGGTTGGTGTCACACTTGGTGTAACAGTATTTGTTGGTGTAACACTTGGTGTAACAGTATTTGTTGGTGTGACAGTATTTGTAGGTGTTACAGTATTTGTTGGTGTAACAGTAGGAGTTACTGTCACCGTTGGTGTAACAGTATTTGTAGGTGTGACACTAGGAGTTACTGTCACCGTTGGTGTAACAGTATTTGTTGGTGTAACCGTTGGTGTTGCGGTCGGCGTAACCGTCATTGTTGGTGTAACAGTTGACGTTGGTGTAGGTGTTGGAGTTAATGGTGCTAAAGGTTTATCTAAAGTGTTTTCACAAATAAAATCGGTATTTTTGACAATAATTTTAGTTGTCTCTAGTGGTACTGAAACTAAAACTCCATCATAAAAAGTTAATTGACTTAATGTTAAACCTGTTGCAGGACTATTTTCATAGTACAGAGTCGCCAATGTGGACAAATCATCATAATAGATGTTGTAAGGTCCAATTGCGGAGTTCCCCTGAAGTTTAACATATATATACCTTACCATTATTTGTTTATATTAAATATTTTTTTTAACATTATCCACACGTTATTTTATTTATCACTAAATCATATGTTAAGAATCCTGTCGATGTTTTAGTTATTAATTCTCCACTTACCCATTTACCGTCTAACCCCATGAATTTATAACAATTACCCACGGTTAACGTTTGTACTGACCTTAGTTGTACACCTCTCAAATATTGTCTAGTTGATCTAATGTCTGTAGGGTTTTTAATACTTCTAAATCTGTTATCAATATTTGATTTTAAGAAAGCAGAATCACAAGCCCCAACCTCTATAGATTCAACAATACCGATTGAATTGACATTATATTTGTTTCCGTTAGGTAATAAATAACTACCAGCTCTATAAACATTTATATAACCACCTCTTGGTCCTTGTTGATATAATTGTGAACCTACAACTAAAGGTGCCCCGCTAGGAATAGATGTTTGTCCGATATTATATTTTAAGAATATAAGTTCATTGGTATGGTCACAAATTTGTTGTCCTGTTGGTGCGTATAAGAATGGTGATGTTGCTTCAGTACCAATTGATTGGTTACCCATCCAAATAATATTATTACCTTCCACATGACAAGTACCACTATAGCTAATACCATAAGATGCTTGACTCAATCCAATTAAACTTGCACTATTATTATAATTGTAGTAAGTGGCTATATTTGCTCCATTTATGAAGTATATTCTAAAATTAGTTGGTCCATTATAGAATCTTATTATATCTGACCATCCATCATAATAATTAAAATACAATTCTTTTAATTGTGGGTCATAGTCACAACACATAGTAGTTACTTCAATTGTTGTTGGTTCCACACATCCCTCAAATGGAGTTGGTGTTGATGTTGGTGACGGTGTTGGGGTTAGACTTAACTCCATTCCAGATGTCGGTGTGGTAGTTGGAGTAATGGCGATGGTTGGTGTAGGTGTGGCCGTACTTGTTGGTGATGGTGATGGTGTTGGTGTATTTGATAGTGGTGGTACCGTACAATCATTACATGTTGAATGTTCACTAACAATGATACCTGAAGTTTCAGGTGTTAAAAGGGTTAAACCTATAATGATATAACAATAACCATTAGTACTTTTTACAACTTGTCCATAGCTTGGTCCGAAATTATCAGGTCCATTATATTTTATAACGCCAGTATAAACTGATTCATCTTCTGGTGTGTATTGGTCATCACATCTTTGTACATTATAATATGTTATTGGCGGTACCAAAATTTCCGTAATATCACAATCAAATCCACAGTTTGGTGTGGATGATGGTGTAACAGTTGGTGTAACGGTATTCGTTGGTGTCACCGTTGGTGTAACAGTAGGTGTAACTGTTTGTGTTGGTGTAACTGTTTGAGTTGGGGTTGGGCATGTTGTAACTGATGAAATATATGCATTTCCTGATACTCCATATTCACTAATTTCTAAAACATTTGTTAATCCACCTCCCGCTAAATAAAACACTGTTGCGCTTGATGATAACGTGATTTGAATATCTTGTATTGTCCATTTTTCAGAACCATCAGGTCCTTTATATAAAAACTCACCAACCTCCATTGGTTGATCCGCATCATAAATTAATATGTTACTAGAATAACATTCAAAACATGTTGAGTACAATGAATCTTTAATACAATATCCACTACTATCTAACGGATTAGTAGGTGTTGGAGTTGGAGTTTCTGTACTCGTTGGTGTTTGCGTAGGGGTTCCAGTATTGGTTGGTGTTTGCGTTGGTGTCGATGTAACCGTATACGTTGGTGTATGAGTTGGTGTAACGGTATTCGTAGGTGTTTGTGTAACTGTATTCGTTGGTGTTTGCGTAGGTGTTTCAGTAGGTGTTTCTGTCGGTGTAACACTTGGTGTAACAGTATTTGTAGGTGTTTGTGTAGGTGTCTCGGTTGGTGTTTGCGTAGGTGTTTCAGTTACCGTTGGTGTAACGGTATTTGTTGGGGTTTGTGTAGGAGTCTCTGTCACCGTTGGTGTAGGAGTCTCTGTAGGCGTTTGCGTAGGAGTCTCTGTCACCGTTGGTGTAGGAGTCTCTGTTGGTGTAACAGTATTAGTTGGTGTTTGCGTAGGTGTTTCAGTAGGCGTTTCTGTTGGTGTGGTAGTTGGCGTTTCTGTTGGTGTAACAGTATTTGTAGGTGTTTGAGTCGGCGTTTGCGTAGGGGTCTCTGTTGATGTAACAGTATTAGTTGGTGTAACAGTATTTGTTGGTGTTTGCGTTGGCGTTTCTGTATTCGTTGGTGTAACGGTATTTGTAGGTGTAACAGTTGGTGTAACAGTATTTGTAGGTGTTGGAGTTGGTACAAATTCAATAAATGCCTCTACCAAATAATTGTCTCCAAAAAACATGCTTTGTGTAATCTCTAACGGATTACTACCAATAACAAATTGGTTATAAATAACTGTATTGGTTAGAACATCAGTTATTTGAATTCTATGTCTCCAATAAACAGAGTTAGTTTCCCACTTTGCTAAAAATATTGTGTCTCCCGCAAGTACATATGATGCCACATCATAATCTCCCTCAAATTGAAGATATGGTGTTGTTGTTGAAGGTGATGTTGAACCGGATGTCCAAGTTTTAAATATAGTTCCGTCTCCTGTTATTAATCTTAATGTGAATGTACTATCATCATCAGGATTTTCAACTTGGTCATATATTCTAAGAGTAATGTTTGAACTTATTGGTGATGAAGTTGGTGATAACGTTGGTGTTACACTTGGAGTTACGGTATTTGTTGGTGTTACTGTTGGTGTTACTGTTGGGGTAACGGTATTCGTAGGTGTAACCGTTGGTGTTGCTGTTGGAGTCTTTGTTTGAGTTACACTTGGTGTAATACTTGGGGTAACAGATGCTGTAGGTGTTGGTGATGCCGATATAGAAACTGTAGGTGTAACAGTTGGTGTTTGAGTCATTGTCGGTGTCGGTGTTAAATTTTGAGCACATTCAACCGAAATCACCTTAATCACTTCTTGGGTAAACCATGGTTCATTAAGACTTATTTTAATATCTTTATTACCGTTTGTTGAATATGCCTTTACCGCCGTACCATTAACACTAATCGGTGTTGTACTATTATCTCCCCAATGTATGGTAAATTGTAATTCATCAAATATTCTTGTAGAGGTTGCATTTGTAGTTCCTGTTATAGAAACAACATTACAATCAACTGAATAGTTAAAATTAATGGATACGGATTGACTTTCATTTCCAATGTTTTTATCAAATCCAACCATTGGTCCGTATTCATCAACTTTAGCATCTAAAAATAGTGGGATTTGGTAATTGTCATAAATTTTACTGTATAAATTTTCTTTTTTTAATTCATCAGTTAAACCGACACCAACAAGTAAATTCCATGTATTTGCGGTTGGTGTTCCCCATCTATAATAACCACTAGTTACATCTCCTCCACTTACATTATAAATTGTGTCTCCTGTTGAGGGTCCAATATATGCATTACCTGTATTACCTGTCCAAGAAATAAGTTCTTCATTAGAGTCATACCAATTACGGCTGGTTAATGAAACCAGTTTTGTTTGTGGTATGTTTTTTCTCTTAATAGAATGCCTTATTCTTTTCATTTATTATAATTAGTTAATTATTAGGAACAACTTGACCAATCGCTTATTGTTCCTCCCGCCGAAATAGTTGCTATATACGATATTCTAGATTGTCCCGGTAATACAATTGCATATAATTTACTGTTTCCGTTAAACACCTCTCCTCCTTGATTTTGATTCCATAGTGTATATGTTGTTGGCGGTGTGATGGTCGCCTCTTCAACATATAAAGGTCCGTATTGTTGATATCCGGCACCTTGTAAAACATAAGGATAATCACCACAGTATATTATTAAATTATTCAAACTTGGATAACCATTTTGAAGACTAAATGCGTAGATTTTTTGTGTTCTAATATGTGGTGGTTCAACATAATCACAACCATTTAATCCGATTTCTTCTCCGTTTATTGTTACTATTGATCTTGTGATATCTAAGTGGTCATTAGGACTTGGGTCTGTTTCTGTTGTTGCAACCGAGCCTGAAATTACATATGTTATGTTAGGGTCTACAGAATAAACTCTCATACCTGAACTCCACGTTCCTGAAATATAATCTCTACTATATCTTATGGTATTATTATCACATCTTGTTAATTTATACCAATAATAAACTGATGTTGGTGGTCCGTCAGGTGTTATTGAAGGCGTTGGTGTAGGTGATAATACCATTCCAGTTGTTGGTGTTGGTGTCGGAGTTAATGTCATTGTTGGTGTTGGTGATAATGGTGGTGTAATCGTTCCTCCTCCACTTTCATAAAAATTTATTGGTGAGCTAGTTGTTCCGACTTGGTTACCTTTCGTACCGTTGAACTTATATATTTTATATGAATAATCTCTCTTATCTATATCAACTTGAAAATACATATCTTCGTTCTCTTTGATTTCGTGAGATGTTGAATATACGTCATTATAAAAATCTGTAATAATCCCGTCTTTCGCATTAAAGAATTTGGCGGTCATAAAGAAAGTATTTCCTGTGGTCGTACCACTTAAATTTGTTTCAGCTAAAACACTCTCATCTTGAAACCAAAATAGGTACATGTTTTCTTTGTTTGTATAATTTGATCCGTGGAAAACGGGTACATGTATATTCTCTTGTAATGGAGTATAAAAATATTTTTCACCTAATGGTAATGTTAAATTTTTTGTAAATATTAATTTTCTATTCTGTCTTGTTGGTGCGGTGTAACCAGTTACATTACCATTAACGTCTAATAAATTTGGTGTTTTATAAAACTCCAATCTAAAAAAACTTTCTGTTGATTGTCTCAACATTTTAGCATTTTCCTTAGGTTCTATACCAACCAAACTATAATCTAATCCCTTACTATAACTTCCGTTATTTGAAAAATAAAAATAAAACCATATATCAGACTCATCAGTACCATCTGGTTTATGAATATATCTGACAGTTTCATAATTGTCAATTGGATTAATAATATCGTTTAATACTTCATCTTCAAATTGCTCCATATTTTCTTGCCATCCCAAATTCATTTGAAAGTCAAGTTCATGGTTCAATACAAGATTTAAATCGGTATTTTTTCTTAATATTTTCATTAACAATCAGTTATTTTTTTATTTTTGAATTTTGAAATTCCGTCTTGTTTATTTGTGTAGAATCTCTCATTTCTTAAATAGAAGTTTATGTCATTTTTTACATAATGAATACCGTTTGTAAATGGAAATTTTGTACCGTATCCGTCGATATCAACATATCCGTGGTCATATAAATCTCTCCATCTCCATACACCTTCAGCAGAATCGTACTTAGCGTTCTCCGGTAAGTTGAAAATGTCTTTTGTTTTTGCATTTTCAGTGTATGGTGATAATTCTCTTAATTTAACTCTATGATGTGGTTGGTAGTACAATCCAAACATATTTGTTGGTGAGGAGCCAGAAAAAATAGTACTATTATCTTGTTTGTAATCAAACACATCTTTTCTTGCAGTAAATTTGTGAAATGATTCACTAATAATTCTTTCTTTTAAATCTTTCTTATTATATTCAACAAATGCACCTGTTAAAATACTACCAACTTGTTCATTTCCTTTTGTGAAAGACGAGTATCCAATTTGTGGTGTATTTGGTGAAAATGTTGTTGATCCTGTAATACCTTTTTCAAATGGTGGTTGTGTAATATCAGTACCATTAAAATGGTCATCAATCCAAGTGTCATGGAAATTAAACTTATGTCCCACTTTTGGTGGATAATTAAAATATCCATTTCCATTTCTAAATAAAGTGGTTACATATACTTCTGTTGGTGTGTAACCTAAATTATTTGTTAATCCGGTTAAAACAAAAGGTTCCTTGAAATCGTATAAAATAGATTCCATTCTATTTCTTTCAACAATTGTATCATCCGCACCCGCAGCATTTTCAAATAATATTTTCTTTTCTTCTTCCCATATTGGTGATTCAAATCCAATATTATCCATTATATAATCGGTACTTGTTGTTAACAACTTATGTTTATGTATATAATATTGTGATGTTGATCCCGTTATGTTATTTTTATCAATACATCTTTTACCAATAACTAATGTTGGTATTGATGTGGTGTTTTTAAATTCTTTTTTTAATATGTTAATTACATATTTTTCAGAATTATACGTTTCGTTACCAACACTATCAATATAATATGTTCTTCCTGAAACCGTTCCACTTATTGTTGTTGCCGAAAATGTAACAAACTCACCAGAACTCATTCCATGTTCTACAGGTGCTGTAAATTCATAATATGAATTAAATGTGTTTGATAGTCTAAATGGTATACCATCGCCACTTTTAAATGAAATTTTTGTACTACCTGTTAATGTATATGTCATTTGGTAATTTGTATCTCCCGAATAAACATAACTTAAATAAAGATTCCAATTATGATACGGTGCCGTGATAGGTGTAACTATTGTATGTCCTGTTGGTCCTGTGTAAGTAAATTCGGGGTTATAAACTCCCAATGTATTTCCGGTAGTTCCTGATGTTGGTGTAACAATTTGTCTCTTTAAATCTCTTCTTAAAAATGCAAATTCATCATATGGTAAAAATCCGGCTAATGTCGGGTTATCTGAACCATCTCCCCTTCCGTTTAGATAAACTCTTTTTTGTAGATAATCGTATGAAGTGTCTCCACTATACATGTTACGAAAAACCATTTTAAGTTTTCCGTAAATTTTATACTTGTTACTTTCGTTTCTTTCTTTGTCATATAGTTTATCGATATCTAAAATAATATCTTTATCCCCAATTCTTAATAAAGTTTGGGAGGTCTCTAAACCTATGTTTAAATTTAAATCTTGTTCGTCCGCCTTTTTGTACCTTTTACTAGGTAATAATATTTCTTTTTTATTTTCCATTATTCAGCTGGTGGGAACGCCCCTTTAGGTCCGTAATATTTTATTAGTCTATCAAATGCAGATTTACCCGGTCTTATACCAAAGTAAAATTGTAGTCCCGTAGATAACACTTGTTTTCTACCACTATAATTTTTAGCGGTTCCGAAAATAAATAACTCTTTACTGTTGTGTACATAACTTATTGGTGGTGACCAAGTTTGTCCAGAAACAAGATAAATGTTTCCCGTTGATGGTGATTTTAAATCACCTGATGTTACTTCTAACCATAAATCACCTTCAGTATATTGAGACGCTGGGTCCGTTGGTGGAGTTGTTTCGATTCTATCAAATCTTTCCATCATATCAGTATAGTTACCATCATATGAATATGTTTTATGTTCTTTTGTCATAGGTAATAAAAGATATTCTTCTTCTCCATCAGGGAACAAATAGTTTGTACTTATTTCGGTTTCACCAGATATTGAAATAACTCTTTGAATTCTTTGTGTTGCAATTTTAGTTCTATCCCATCTTTGTTTATCTGAATTTGTAGTAAATGGACCAAAATCTTCACCTTTTTTATCCCATAAAAAGAATGGAACTTTTTGTGAGTAATCACCTAATCTATTATTTAGACACAATCTAACAAATCTACCGTTGTCGTCTAATTTAAAATCAATTGGTGTTGGTCCGTAATTTCCAGTTCCACCTGTAAAATAATCTTTACCCGGAGTTTCCTCAGGGTCTAAAAATTCACCGTTGAACATAAAATATTTTGATGAGTCTAAATCAAATGCTTCTATACCTGCTTCGTTGTTAATAGAAATTAATTGTGTTATATCACCATCTAAAACCTGTCCAAAATTATAACTTGAATCACTAAAGAAATCACCGACATCGAATTTAGCTTGGGAAATGTCCATTCGGTAATTAATTGCGTGTTCAATAATATTTGCAGGGTCTTGGTATGTTGTTGCTGTTAAATCCCTAACAACTGAACATGTTGGATCAATTCTTGGGTCATAACAAATTTCATACATAAACTCATCTCTTACACCTACATCATAAAATGTTGTTGGGTGTAATAATTCCAAATAACTCGAATAATTTTGACCTATAAACTTATTTGTTGGGTTGTACGGTGTTGCTCTATAATAGAATTTTTTATGTAAAACATTATAGAAGACTAATTCTCTTGGGAATTTTGAACCTCTTTGATTTAAATCTAGAACTTGTTGGTTATCCCATTTAATTCGATAATCAAATTTAAAGAAGTATAGTAATCCATTTAACCAATTGTCTATAAATGAAAAATTTGTAACTCCTCCACAGAAAAATAATCCAACTCTTTTTCTTTTATACCATTCTGTTAATAAATCAATATTTTTTGAAGCTCCTTGAATAACAGGTATAATTGTAAAAACACCGTCTCTTATCTCTGAATAACCGGATTTAGTTTTTCTATCATAATATTTGTTACCAATTTTATTCCACGCTTTAAAATATGGCATTCTTTCAGACCCGGCAGATGCAATTATGTCCGCCATAATAGTGGACCCAGCAACTGCAATTGACGATTCTGATAATCCAGTTGGGTAACCGTTTTTTGGATTTATCGGTGAGTGTGAATCACCATATGAAGATGCGGGTGTTGCCCAAAGATATTTAAATGATAATGATTCATTATATGCCTTATCATATTTTTGACATCCGACTTCGGTCGCTATTTCCGTTCTTACTTGGTCTGATGGGTTTTGCTTTCTTACAGTTCTATCATAAATCCTCATGATGGCATATGTACCTCTATCACTAAAATTTCCAACTCCGTTGTGACCACCATCATAACTAGAATAGTTTACACCACTTAAATTTGTCCACTCTTCGTGAGTAAAAGATAATACTTCCATATAATTTCTCCATATACCAACAACATTAGTCCACGCCTCAATTTTAGAACTATATCTTGTTGGTCCATTACCATATGAATAAACATTCCAACTATAATCTCTACCAGCAGGCCATGGTTTTATTTCACCAAAAGAACCTTTGTTACCTAAAGCATTATTTGTTCTATTAAAATTTAAAATAAAGTTTGAGAATGATACTGAAACTGCACCATCTTTATCTGCGGGTATACCAGAAATTAAAGGTGCTGGTGGTGTAAATGGTATAATAGTATCATCAACTAAAGGATAAACGTCAGCAATAAATCTACTATCATTAATATCACCCTCGGATGGTGTGGTTTTTGCGGTGTGAAGAAATTCTAAAATTTGTTTTTGTGTTGCCTTTGTTGAACTGGTTAATTGAAATGTATTTGAATTTAATGGTGATGTTGAATTTGTACTATATTCTCTAGCCTGTGCGTTGGGGTAAAATGAATTCAACCACGAAGAATTTTCAGTTGTACTAACATTAAATTCAATTGGTAACAACACAACTCTAGCGTTTCCTTGCCCAATACCAATAATTTTTAATTTTATTTCACCAATAGCAGCATATTCTGATTCGGTAGATAAATCACCAAATGTTGAAGTGTCTTCGGAACATTCTTCACAATCAGGGTAAACCGTTAAAGGAAGAACTTTTGTACCTTTATCTTGCATACTATAAGCAGCACTCATAAATTGTTCTCCTACTCTTTCAAGTGGTCTCCAATTAAATGGCCATCCAAAATATATGTTATATAATCCTTGACCGACTGAAAATAAAAACGAACCTAAAAATTCAAAAAACTTAACAATTATAATTGCAAAAACAAATTGTATAAATGTTACAATTGATGAAATCAATAAACTAAATTTAATTCTATTTCTAAAGGCAAAGTTTGTTGGTATATAATTTGCATTACCTGTACAATCGTCTTCTTGACTTGGTCTAATTTGTTTTATACCTAAAAATGCGTCCCTTCTAGAAAGACCAAAAAATGATTCCACAGAAGATACTTCATAGTGTGATCCTTGGAAAGAAGTTGGTGTATATACTTTACCGTAAATAAATTTATAGAATACATCTTCAGGAACTCCTCCGTTGTTTGTTCCTAACATTGCGACTAGTTTGTCATTAACAAATGTTGATGACATACTAGTTTTTGTTTTGTCAGGCCAAACTACTGTTAAGTAATCTTCAAATACATTTGAAAATTGGTAAGTGGTTAATAACTCGCCATCATATTCACCTAAATTATTTGATCCGTCCGCATTCTTATTGTACTCTCTAATTTGTGGTATTAAATAATGTGCTGATGTTGTTCCCTTCGTTGCTTCGGTATTTCCCTCACCTAAACCAATTCTAAGTCTTGCGGTTGTTGTTGTTGGAATTCCTTTATTTGGGTCATTAGTTATTTCCTCTTCACCAAATTCATTTGTAAAAGTATATTCCATGTTCATTGGAATAACAGCCATTGCTGTACCATCATCTTCTATAACACCTGGATTAAAATACTCTAATTCAGGATATAATGTTGTTCCATCTGAACCATAAACTTTATTACCCGTATATCTAACTCCTTCAATCTTACCACCACTTGTTTGTAAATTACATTTGTACCCGGTGTTCATTCTAATAACACCAGTTTTCTTTACCGCATCCGAATTATTATCTGTTACAGATGAAATTAAAATTAATGATATTGGTTCTACCTTAACTCCTTTATCGGATAAATCAAAATCCACTCTCGATATTCCTATTTCACATAAATCTTGATTTCCCCAAAATGGAAAGACTTCAATCTTTTTGTTAAACGATACAATTTGTTCTAATCCGTCTAAATCTTCATCAGATTTAAAATTATAAAATCTATCAAATCTTTTCTCATCAACTCCTTGTCTAATAAAATCATATGGTCTAATTGAAAAACATCCCATATCTGACAAGTCAACTTCAGCATGAATTGTTTGTTCACCTAAAGGAACTCCCCAAATCATAAAGTCACCAGCACTATTGGTTTTTACAGTATAATTGTAATAAGTTTCATAAACTTCTAAAACCTCTTCTCTTGATAATATTTCTTGTTGGTCGAAGAATGTACCTGTTGGTACGTGTCCTCCGTGTTGTTTTCTTGACGGTAATAAGTTATATCGATATCCTTCATCGTTTTTATCACCAACCGATGTATAGGGATATAATGCGGATATAACAGGGTCTGTGGAATCTGTGTCCTTTTGTGGTACAAAAACAGAAACTTTAACATTAGGTATGCCTAATCCGTTATTTGCTGTAACTCTACCACAAACCACACCATAGTCTGAGCATAATGATGTATATGCCTGTTGTTGGGTGAATTTTAATGATAAAACCTCCAATAGGTCGTAGTCTTGTTTTAACTCAACCGTGACTCTTTGGTCCTTCCCAATATTTGTTGAAATTCTATGTTTTTGCATTGTTCTTATAATAAATAGAAAGCATGAGATTTTCTACTATTATAACGAAAAAACATTTTAGTATGTAGTCGTTCCTAAAGATTTAGTTCGTACCTTGATATCTACATTTGGGAATCTAATTTGGAAAATTTGATTAGACTTCATGAATATCGTTAAATCGGTTTGTGTGATTAAACCTGTTGTTGCGTTTACATCTTGTGAAACCTCAGAACTTGAGTAATTTCCTCCCTTTTTATTGAAAACTCTTATATCAACAACGTTTACAACTCCTGAAACCGCACCAATTTCTCTCATTAAATCTCCAACGAATAATGGGTCACCCATTTTACGCTTTTCAATTGCAAAGAATTCTATGGTGTTTTGGATTGTTGTTTTTAGAATATCACTCGTTTTTTCGTTCTTATCAACAATTAAATCGATTTCTAATCCTAAATCGATTACTTGTCCACTTGTGATATCAATATAATCATTTATCATTCTATATTCAGAAAGGTAATTTAAAATGTTGTTTTTCAATGTGTTAGAAACAATATCAGTTAAATTACCGTTTTCATCATATGATAAAAGTTTAATTTTAACCTTGTTATCTTCTTCCATTACATTAACCTTAGCAGGTGCTCCATATGTGGATGGCATCGTTTCAATTAATGATTTATAGTCATTTAAGGTTACCGCTCTATCTTGTGCTGAAAAATTGTAAGCAACCATGTTTCTCAATTCTTCTATGGACGGTTGGTCTGCTCCACCTATTGCCGCAGTGACATTAGTTACCCTTAACGATTGTTGTACTTGTGAGTTAAAGTTCTCATTTGGACCGTTAACATCAAATTCAACGTCATCTACACTTGTTATAACATTAACCCCTAAATTTGAGTCTTTACCACCGCCAATTCGATATTTGATGAATAATGTGGTGTTAGCCTTTGGTACGGAACCTAATGACATGTTATTTAGATATGTTGCTAAATTAACCTTTAAAGAACCATTCATATAGTTATCTAAGTTGTCCAATGGGTTAACCGTTCCTGAACCAAATGTTATTGAGAAATAACTTTCAGGTGTATATTCTGTAACAAATTTGTTACTAACATCAATATATTTTCCCGCTTTAAAATTATCCGAATCTGATGCGGCGGTTGGGTCTGGTATAAAAACTTTATCTTGTATTAATGTTTTTACCTCATACCATTTGTTTGTATTATTTGTAAATTCTGAAGATGATGGATTTGCACCAAACGAAGTACCGTCTTTATGGATAATTGATGTTACTCCTAATACATCTTGTTCAGGTAAATAAAGTTTAAGGAATGGTTTTTGGTCTAATTCTGAAATAACTCTTCTATAAATTCTTGTAACACCATTAACTACAGGTTCTCTTTTTGTAATCGTATATGAGATTAATTTATTATTGTTATCAAAATTAGGTATTTTAAGTCTGTTTGGTTCTCCTCTACTATTAAATGGGTCAGAAAAATCAATATCTTCTAATGTTTCAAAAATCTGTCCTCCACCTGAAACTTGAGCTCCTGCTTTAACAACTCCCAAATATCTATCATCTTCTTTATCTCCTCTCACGGGTACGTTAATAGAAAAATCACATAAAGAAACGGACGGTCTATTACCCGGTATTTTAATACCATAAGTTTTTGCAATATGAAATAACGATTGTCTTTGTTGAGCAAAATCCAACATAGTTTCTTGCCAAACTCTATCAATATGAAAGTGTAGGTTATCGGCAACCGCAGCATTTAAATCTAACAATACAGAGAATATCGACGCGTCATTGGTATTCTTAACCAAATCAGGGTAGTATTCTTTTGTTAAATTCACTAATTCTTGTCTAAGTCCCGCAAAATCTCTGGTTGCGTATGATATCTTTTTTCCCATTTTAAATGTTTAATATTATAAAGTCTGAAGACGAAAAGGCTCCGTTATTAACTGTGTATTCAATTTTTACTTTAGCGGTGTATGGTTTATTGGTGCTGTCTGAAACCCTAAAAAGTCTTTCGTCTTCATCAGAAGAAAATGTTCTCACGTTATCAGGATCATCTTCTGCAGATATCACTTCAAGATTTGTTATATCTAAATTAGGTATGTATCTTTTTACCGATTCTCTAATTTCTTCTTCAATTAAGTTCCAAGTTACCATATCATTTTGGTCGAATATAAATTGATATAATCTTGTACCAAAATCAGGTAAGAAATAACGACTACCTCTTTTTGTTAATAATAGGTGTATTAGATTGGCTCTAACTTCCCTATCGGGAGCTGAAGTCATCTTTAAATAACTACCCTCTAAACTGTCTCTAAAAGGAAAATCAATTCCGTATTTTACCGCCATACCAATAAATATAAACTATTATAAAATGGTAATAAATAAAAAACCCAGCCGAAGCTGGGTTAATTTAGTGTCTTGATATTCGTCCCTCTTTATTCTCAAAACATAGAAGTTTAAAAATACAATTGAGGGGGTCTTCCATTTATCTTTACGAACCACACCCTTCACACTCAAAAGGTGAGTCTGTTGGTCTTTCCGATGTCATCACTAATTCAGGTGTATTTTCACTGATGATTTGATTATTTGTTGGTGTTACCACCGTATTCACTGTTTGTGGTTGTTCTACTGGTTTAGTTGTTGACATATCTATACCTAAACCTTTTAACGCATCAACCGCAGAACGAGTTCTTAAGTAATACATACCGGTTTTTAATCCTAATTTCCATCCGAATAGATGTGCCGCAAGTAATTTTGCTTTAGTTGCGTCAGCAATAAACAAATTCAATGATTGTGATTGGTCAATGAAAATACTTCTATTTGCGGCCATTTGAAGAATTCTTTTTTGAGACATTTCCCAAACAGTTTTATAGACTTCTTTCATTTGTGTTGGAATTTCAGGAATATTTTGGACTGAACCATTTTCCATGATTAATTTTTTCTTAACCTCATCATTCCACATACCTAATTTAAGTAAGTCATTAACCAAGTGTTTGTTAATCATGATAAATTCACCGCTTAATGTTCTACGAGAATATAAGTTAGTTGTGAATGGTTCAAACGCTTCGTTGTTACCTAAAATTTGTGCAGTTGATGCTGTTGGCATTGGTGCAACTAATAATGAGTTTCTAACTCCGTAATTTACAACTTCTTTTCTTAATGACTTCCAATCCCAACGACCTGATAATTCTTTGTCTTTTTTACCCCACATTTCAAATTGGAAAATACCTTTTTCTATTGGTGAACCTGAAATAGATTCGTATGGACCAACTTCTTTTGATAAATCTTTTGAAGATGTTAATGCGGCAAAATATATTGTTTCAAAAATATCTGTCTGTAATATATCCGCCTCATCAGATTCAAATGGTAAACCTAATAAACAGAATACATCCGCCAAACCTTGAATACCTAAACCAACTGGTCTGTGTTTAAAGTTTGAACGTTTTGTTTCTTCTGTTGGGTAAAAATTTAAATCAATCACATTGTTTAAGTTTCTTACAACTTGATATACTGAACTATATAACACGTCATGTGAGAATTCACCATTTATGATAAATTTTGGTAATGCTAATGACGCTAAATTACAAACAGCTTGTTCAGTTGGTGAACTATACTCAATAATCTCGGTACATAAATTTGATGATTTAATTGTACCCAAATTCTTTTGGTTTGATTTATAGTTGGCCGGGTCCTTGTACAACATATAAGGAGTTCCAGTTTCAATTTGAGCAGTTAAAATTGCGTCCATCAATTTTCTTGCTTTAACCACTTTTCTACCAACTCCTTGTTGTTCATATGATTCATACAAACGAGTAAACGCTTTGTCCTCAGGACTATCATAAACATCTGATAATCCAGGAGCCTCGTCAGGTGAGAATAATGTCCAATCACCATCTTGTTCAACTCGTTGCATAAACAAATCAGGAGTCCACATAGCTAAGAATAAATCTCTTGCTCTCATTTCTTCTTTACCGTGATTCTTTCTTAAATCAATGAATTCCATAACATCAGCGTGCCATGGTTCTAAATAAATTGCAAAAGAACCTTTACGTTTTCCTCCTTGATTAATCCAACGAGCAA
>Ga0247723_1000506_pt1 | contig 26847 bp, 38 predicted proteins | sample MSEWelMarce5H_FC_FD_189079 | JGI IMG/M metagenome (GOLD analysis project Ga0247723, IMG submission 189079) | Subsurface sediment microbial communities from gas well in West Virginia, United States - MSEEL Well Study Marcellus 5H_FC | ecosystem: Environmental > Terrestrial > Deep subsurface >... | reverse complement strand
AAACATCTCTCTACCCTTTACGGTGTTAACCAAGTCTTTGCAGGACGCCTCTCGAGGGTCTGCAAAAATACTCCTGTTGCCTAGAGCTCTTGGCCCGTACTCTGCTCTTCCGCTAACAACAGCCGCAATCTTTTTATCGACAAGTTCTTTGAATATTGAATCAACTGGATATTCACTTCCAACATCTTCCCCAAGATAAGGGCCTTGCCAATTTAAGTGTTTCCCATAAATCGCAGCAGCAGCCCCAAGACTGCTTCCTGCATCCCCCGGATTAGGCATAATCCATATTTTATTGTAGATATCAAACAGCTTTGTATTCGCAGAACAGTTGAGGGCGCACCCACCCATGAACACCAGGTTTTCTTTGCCTGTTTTTTTCTTGGCGAATCTCATGAACTCAATAAATCTTTTTTCATATACAGCCTGCACTGCAGCAGCAATGTGAAACTTATTCCGTTTTGTGGGGGTGACTGAAAATCCATTAACTCCGTAATGAAAAAGTTCTGTCTGTTCGTTTATGGACGGAAATAGAGCATTGATTTGAGAGAAGTATATTTCCGGGTCTCCGTACGCTGCCATGCCCATCATTATGTATTCTTCTTCGTTTGGCTTCAACCCGATGTACTCGGTGAATGCTGAGTAGAAAAGACCAAAGCTAAACGGATAACTCTTGGAGTAAACCTGCTTTATGTTTTCGCCATTTCCAGTCCATATGCTTGTTGTCTCAAATTCGCCAATTGCATCAAGCACCACTATTGCAGCGTCATCAAATTTGCTCGTGTAATACCCAGCACACGCATGAGAATAGTGATGTTTAAAATTTACAATTTTTGAATTCGGAAAACGTTCTTTAACAGCAGAATACGATGAACTGTGTCCACCAAATATGCTCGTTCTCGCCTTCTTTAGCCACGGTTTCTCGTAGTAGCCAATTGCGTCAGGTTTTCCATACTCAAGGGCTGCCTTGATTATGTCGTCGTTGAGGTACCAGTCATTTTTTATTTTGCTGTATCTCTCGGCGTGTGCGGCAAAAAGAACTTCACCATTTTTGATTACAGAAATTGATGCGTCATGCGAGCATGCGTTTATGCCGTAGATGACCATTCGTCAATACTAGTATTTAGTGGGCCCGGTGGGGATTGAACCCACGACCAAGGGATTATGAGTCCCCTGCTCTGACCACTGAGCTACAGGCCCTCTTTTGCAAATTCCATAGATGTTTTGATTAGCCCGGAAAACTGTTCCGTGTCCATCCAACTCAAACTTATCTTATGATTGCAAAAATCATTCAACACTCGGTAGCTGAGCTCCTTATCTGACTCCCACCAGGGTGTATCAATCGCTTCTTTTGAAAAAACACACTCCTTGGGCCCCCATGATGAAAAATCGTTATAGAAAACTTTTACATTTAGCAATATTGTTGGTGGAAATTTACGATAAATCTGCCAGCGGACGTCATCGTTGCTCGACTCGTTCAAATTACAGGAATGGCACAATAGCCCGCGTATAAGTCCGCTTTCGTGGCAGTGGTCCTTTACAATTTTGTCATCTTCGAATCCGCACATCGCACAGCGGTTTTCCTGCCAGTCCCACAGTGCGTCTAAACCTTCTGAGCCTTCCAGTAACGGAGCATTTCGGTCACATCGTTCATTGTTATGCTGCCATTGCAGGTACGCTGGTTGCGGTCGGTCGGTCGGGCGAAGATTCCCAGCGTGTTTAAACTTTTTTTCTCGTTCATACAGCCCTGCCATTGCGCCGTAGTTTGAGTAATCGCCCAATGAGGAAATGCGGTTTTTATTTTTTTCATTCTGCTGCAAAGCCTCAAATAAGCTTGCTTCTTTTTTGGTTCGAAAAGTTTTGGCGATTTGCTTTCCACTCGCATCGCGATATTTCACTTGATAGGAAGTTCCGCGTTTACCTACGCGCTTATGAATACTCATTTCAACTTTTCCCTTTCTTTACCTAGCTAGAGGCTCTTTGTGTGCTTCTTTTCTTTTTTTAATTTTTTGACATGAGGGTGTTCTGAACCCTGATGCATTCCACAAAACGGAGTAAGAGACATTGCGCCAGTTTTACATTGCTCCCCGCTTTTTGTTGTTGCCTGACAACGAATAAATCTATCCATTAGCCATTACATCTTCCTGAATGTGACAATCATGGACTTTGAATCATACCCGGAATCATATGAATTTACCTCAAAAATTTTTGGTTTAGAAATAATTTTTTTTCCTAATAGCTCATTAAGTTTTTCTAAAAATGCTTGTTTTTCAAAATGGTCGCTTTTTATGCTTGTCGTAAAAACCCCGCGACAATGAAGCAGGACAAGGAGTGATTCGAGGTGCTCCGGCATCAAATGGCCAAGCGTAAAAACACCAGAGCTGACCAATGCATCATATCGTGTACTTGTGAAAGAAACGTCCCTTGTTACATCATGTAAAAACAAATTTTTATAACTTGGTCTATTGAGAACCGAGTTCTGTTTTTCTTTTGCTATATTCAGCATCTCTTGGGAAATGTCCACACCGTCGATTTGCATTGATGGAAGTATGTTTGAAATAGCTTGCCCAAGACACCCAGTCCCACATCCAATATCAAGCACCCTACCCCAGCTTGAAACATTCATTACATATTCAGCTGCGACCTTTAAGTGCAGGACATACTTTACCTGATTGACATAGTCGTCGTACTGATTGGCCGAGTCGTCGTAATAGCGAGCTAAATCCTCTGGCTTCTCGTAAGAATAAGCCAGATTTATTGAAAAATCTTCTGGTGTTTTCATTCAGTAGCTATGTACGAACGCCGCAAACTCTTCATCTGAATCACCGAGTGTTTCAAACTCGATTGTGCCCATTTCTTCAAATTTTCTACGCAACCATGCCCCATTTCGGTCAAGCAAACCAAGCTTGCTGACGTTGGGAACTATTTTTGCAGCCAGCATTTTTCGAATCCAGGCCTGAGCAGGGTCTTTCAACAGGTACGGAGCAATATCTTTTGTCTTCACACCCATTTTTTCATATACTTCCTGCTGAAGCATGCGCTCGCCGAGTTTGATGCTTGCTTCATATGCAAATTGCTGGCGCTCCATGATTTCCGAGTCGCTCATTTCTGCGTAAATCTCTTTTAGTGAAAGCACTCCGAAAGATATATGGCGAGCTTCGTCTGCCATTACGTTTCGGAGCAACTGTTTTAGAAGCGGCTCGTTCGTCAACTCGCGCATGTAGGCCATTGATGCAAGTCCTAAGCCCTCAACCATGATTTGCATGCCAAGATATGTCATGTCCCAGCGGTTGTCGGCGATTGTGTCATCAACAAGACTTTGAATGTGCCAATTGAACGGGAGGGTTCCGCCGAGCTTCTCTTTTGCGTACTTCGCGAACACTTCTACGTGACGAGCTTCGTCCATTACCTGGGTAGAGGCGTACAGCTTTCCGTCATACCACGGACATGTCTGTGTAAGTTTTGCTGAACACATCAGTGCAGCTTGCTCTCCGTGTATGAACTGCGAAATCAACCAACGTCGGCTATTGACCCCGAATTCAAGCCACTCTTTATCGCCCCAGCGCTCAATCGGGCTGCCGTCGTAGATTGACATTTCTCGCGTAGAACCAAAGTTGGCGTAATCCTCCATGACTGAACGCTCAACATCAACCTCGGTTGACCAATCAAGTGCTGTTTCGCCATTCCACTGATTATTCTTCGCCTTCTCATAAAGCTTGCGAAGCTGCGGTCTAACAAGCGTGTAGTCCCAAGTGAATATAACGTCACTATCGTTCTTGACTATGTGGTCGACTGCTTCAAAGTCGGTCTCTGGGGCATTAATAATTGGCTCAATATCGCCATAATTAACTCTTCCAATAAATTCTTTATAGGTCTCGCGCGTGACTGTCATGGTCTAACAATGGTAACAGTTTTACATGTTTTCTAGGGTGTAAAAATTAGTGCTGGCATACTTGAAACCGCTTGTTACCGGAGCCGAGGCATGCCACTGAAGTGCATCGAAAAAGACGATAGTTCCAGCCTGTGGTTTCAGAGACACGACATCGTGTTCGTATCCATTGAGTCTTGACGATGAAAAGAGCAGCTCCCCGCCAGAGTAGTCATCGTTTATGTAGAAAACAGAGGAAAGGTGGACGGTTGGAAGATTGTGCTTTAGCACCCATTCGGAAACGGACCAATCTTGATGGTATGGAAGCGACTGTCCAACCCCATACCTGACAAAATCCCCGCCCTGCATGTACGTCATCTTTTTGTCGTATTTTTCAAGGATTATCTGTTCACACATTTTATTTATTTCCGAGGCGATTGTTCTAATCTCGTCACTCATGTCTGAAGAACGGTGAGAACGGAGAACCTCACTTGGGACAGCAGGGAGTCCAAGCTCTTCAATCTGCTTATCAGTGATTCCGTCAATTCCGGTGGCTTGGTCGATTGGTAGTCCACCATAAGACTCGTTTATATAAAACTCAGACCTGCCGCAATACTCTTGGAGTTTAACGAGGGTTTCGTTATTGACGAAATTCGTCCTCATCAGGGTGTCAAACATTAGATTAGTTTTCGTAGAAGTAGCGTCGAGCAAGTTGGTGGTCAACAGCATTGCAGTCAATCCACCAGTCTTCGTGTTCTTCCTTCCAAATCAATGTGTATCCAAGTCCATCAAGAATCTCTCTCTGGGCATCCCTGGTGGATTTCATTCTCCAATACATGTTCACATCGTGCTCAAAGACGATTACGTTAAATCTGTATTGAGTCAGTGGGACGGTAATTAAGCCCATAAGGGTTGTGTAAGGAGTCAATGGTTTGATGTTCTCGTCGTAGCCTGCGTCAATATCGACTTGGAGATAGTCAATTTGTTTGGGAAATTGATTTATCTCAAAGTATGACAAATAGTCAAACTGCAGTGCGTCCCCGAAGCAAGGATTTTTTCGATTACTTATAAACTCTTGTTTTTTTTCTTCAACTATCTCGAAAGAAACACCCGACCAGCCGAAATCTTTTTCAAGATGATATGTATTGCTGCCTTCTTTTGAGTGAAATGCACCAAGCTCAACGTAGAATCCATCTGTCTTGTAACCGCTCATTTCAAGCGCAAATTTCTCTTGGCTACTAACACCCATGTATTGGTTCATAAGAAAACAATAGCAGTTAAAGATAACCATCGTGCCCCTGGTTGGAGTTGAACCAACGTGGACAGCTACGGTTTCTACACCTTATAAGAGTGGGCCGATACAGGGGCGAGCATCATTGCACTAACCCCTGTATTCGACCTGTAAAAATCATTAGCTAAGTTGTTCCTTAACATAATTTGCCCATTCTGGACAAAGAAAAATCACCGAACCAGCAATTACTGCTGAATAAAGTTCATCATCGTAATTCCCCGTGGAGCTTTCATTGAATACCGCAATCAGGCCATCAATTGTTCCGCCTTGGTCAAATACTTGGCATACGGTTGTGCCAAGTTCCAGCAAGTCAGCCTCTGTCCAAGAGCGAGCTTGGGCAGATTCGTTATAAAGCATGTCTAGATATTGGTCAAACTTATTTGCTTCTGGAGCAGCTGGCGCTTCAGTTGGAGGAGTCGTTACGAGAACTTCTCTGATTGTTTCTTTTCCGCATCCAGCCAAGATTGTCAATGATGCAATAAGTATCGCTATTTTATTTTTCACTATCTTCTCCTTGAATAGGTGTTTCTTCTTCTTCTAAATCTTCGTACCACTCCACAAATGAGTCAGTTCCATTTGTAAGTCCTGGTCTTTCAATGTTTACAAACTTTCTAACCCATTTACGCATCTCATCCACGCCTTCTGGTCCTATGGTTCGTCACGGCAGAAGCATATTTTTCCGCGTAATTTGGTTCAGAGTGCTCCATCATGACCACGTCATAAAGCTCGTCTGCTAAATCGCGTTCTTTTTGATAGTCATTTCTCCAGTTATCCCTATCCAAGCGAATTAGAACGTTATTATCGCGCAACGCTTTTATTTCATTTATGACCGTCTGCGCAAATGGGCTTGGGCTTTTTCTAAGTTCTTCGATAATGTCGAGCTGGTCTTCTTCTGCGGACACTTTTCTATCCTTGTTCGTCGTATCTCGGGTTAATCATCATGTCTTGGACATCTTCAGGCATGAGGAGAAAACCTTTTGCTGGATTGTCAGCTCCACCTAGGTTTATCTTATTCGAACCATTGAATCTTTCCGGGAATGCTCGTAAATATCTTTTAAGGCGAGCCACAGAAACGACAATGAAAGCCCCTTCTGGTGAGAAAATATAAACCCACCATTTAGCGGTTGTTATATTTATGCCGCTCTTATTCCAGACCTGCACACCGTTTGAGTCTCTGTATCCGCGTGGATTTTGGTCTGTTTCAACGACCATTCTCCCGTTGCGGTATCTATCGCTCTTTACCTCAAATGAGCCGTCCGAAAGGTCATCCAGGAACGTCGATACGAGTGATTCACCTTGTTGCCCATAAGCTAGGTCTTTCTTGAAATCAAATTTTCGTGCTGGGATATCGAACTCTGCGACCATGAATTAATCATGCCAGCATTAAAACTTATTTGCAACCCTAGTTCTTATATACTCGCCAGTTTCCGAGTTTTCCCGCAGAGTTGTCCATAATCCATTTTGCAAATTTGACGTTGCAGTTAACGTCTTTTAGACCGCTCATGCGATTCTTTACGGCATCCTCACCGCAAACATCGGCGACCCTGGATTTCCACGATGAGTTAATTTGCAGAAGGCCTGTATCGTACGACTTGTCTTTGTTCAAGGCGTAAGTCATGTTCCCGTTGGCATCCCACTTCGCATTTTGTGCGGCTGGGTTACATCCACTTTCGCGCCATGCAATATATGAAAAAACCTCAACTGGAAGAAGCCCAACTTCCTTAAACAGGGGCTCCCACATCGGGCAGCGTTTTGACTGGTCTGCAGGAATGTTGTAAATAGCGCTCATTGGAGGTTCTGGAACATTGCTCACAGGAAGATTTAGCGATTGAAGCTTCTCGATATGTCTCCGACGGGTGATAGAGCCGTAGTCACCGTCAACCCTGACGCTTCCAATCGTTCTTTGCAGATTTTTGACTCGCTCACTCTTCTCTCCGAAGGAGTAATTATCCAATAAAACCTGCTTATTTTTGGCCTCTTCCATCCTGTCTGGTGAAACCACAAAGACAGCTGGAGGGGGCGCCAGCATGGCTACCTCCGCCTTTGTCCCACCTGGGATTGAAATCCCAAGGGCTCCAAAAAGTATAGAAATAGACCATCCTGTGATTTGCTTCAATGTTTTTCTCCTGAACTCGGCGGATAGGGCAACAGGTTGTAGTAACTAACCTGCCTATGTCAGTATCGGGTACTTCAATATTACCAAATTATTAGGTAATTGCAACTTCAGCGATTGTTTAACCCTTGACGTTTGGTCCTAATCCCCAATAACCGTACGGTCTTGAAGGCTTGTCATAAATTTTTCAAAATCTTTTAGATTTACTGAGGTTTTGAATGAATTTTCTGACTCAATATCGTGAATATCAAGATTCATTGATTGAACAAGAACACTGGCAATATCACCGCAGTCATTTGATGCGTCATCAATCTCTTCCTCGCTCATGTCTTCGTCTATGTAGAAGTACAAAAGAACTCCTGCGATGTGTTCAATAAGGTTCAGACGGGCTTCATCTTTTGTTGTTGTCATGTGTTGCATCCTATCATCTGAGGTGATAAAGTTGCACTCGCTGAAGTCATCCGACATCGGCATACGTAAACCAAGGAGAAGAAATGAACCCGGCACCAACGGTGATTATCGGTAACGTTACGGCGGAACCAGAACTCACCTTCACATCAAACGGACAGGCACGCCTGTCATTTTCAGTAGCCGCAAACTATGTTTGGTACGACCAGGCAGGCGAAAAGCAGGAAAAGGTTTCCTTTTTCAACATCGTCGCATGGCGCTACACAGCTGAGAATGCTGCAAAGACACTGGAAAAGGGAATTGGTGTAATCGTAACAGGACGCCTTGAACAGCGCTCATGGGACGACAAAGAGACAGGTCAAAAGCGTTCAACAGTCGAAGTTATTGCAGACGAAATTGCAATTAACACTCGCAGTGTTGAAACCGTTGTCCGTCGCACCAAGCAGGACGGTGGTCAAGCGCAGGGCGGTTCATCCGCTCCGGCACAGCGCCGCTCAAAGCCAGCAGCATCAAATCGCCAGCCAGTAGGCGTTGGCGTAGATGGTGAATCAGAACCATTCTGATTATTGCTGTTTAAATAAACAAAACCCTCGTTAATTTCGTGCAGAGACGCGAAGACGAGGGTTTTTTTATATCTTTTTTAAGCCATGCAATATCTTTGTCAGCTCATCGCCGTCAAAAGGAAGGGCGTAAGCGTCGACATAGTTTCTGGCATCCAAGAGCATGTCTATGACCTCCGCCACTGGAACCGAAGACTTAGGGTCTTTGACTAATTGCTTTGAAAGTCTATGAAGGTGAGTTTCTATGGAATCCATGGGTTAAGTATAAACATAAAAAATATTAAACCAGAGGTTGTCAAAGCATTTTTTAGTTATTAATATCTGAGTCAACCTATAAATAGACGGACATAAAGGAGTTATTACTAATGTCTGAATACAATAAACTAAAGAACAGCGGGCTTGGGCGTGGTCGTCCAAAACTGAACGAGGAAGAAAAAGTCCTGCGAAAGCAAATGAACTCTGTTCGACAAGAAGCTCGCAGGCGGGCTCATCTTGTTCTTCAGCATCGCCACCAGGATGAGTACAACAAGATTTTTGAAGAAGAATTCAAATCTCTTAGTAAAAAAGGTCGTTAGTTCTGTTCCTGCTCCTGGGAGTCTTTGCTGACTTCCGGGGGCTGAACATCATAAACTAGTTCACCAGTTTTAAATCTCAGAACAAGGGGCGGAGGTTCTTCAGGGGTACTCAATGCTGCCACTCTTCATTGAGCCTCTACCCTTTTTTGAGGGCTTCATGACTTTTGACTTTGATTTGCCATATTGGGATTCTAGCCATTCATCAAAGTCTTCAACTTCACCTTGCTTGGAGATGACGTATTTTTCGTACTGTTTTATCAGTCCAACAAGTTCGTCATCTTCTTCATCAAATCTTGGCATTTCTATCTGGACTTTCTCGCGCTTCTTCCAGCTTTTGCCGCTCGCATTGTGTTCGGAACGAACTGATTACCCTTTTTGCTTCCTGCGATTTTTTTTCTATTTGTTGCGGCTTTTTGTGCTGGGGTTAGTTTTTCCCATGCTGCTGCAGGAAGGTACCTACGCATCCCGTCTGGTCGGTTCGCTGGTTTGCCATCGCTAGTTGTCCACTTTTCCTTTGTCCACTTCTTCAAGGACTGCTGAGTTTTACTCAATCCACCACGGTATCCGCCACCGGCTTTTCTGTAACGCACGGCAAGAAGCTGAGCCTTTCGAGCAGACCACTGACCAGGCCGACCACCTTCTGAACCGGCGAGGATACGAGATTTAATTCTCTCCCTTAATTCTGGCTTTGTGTATGAATTCTTGGCGGACTTTTCCATGAATTCTGAATCCACACCAGCCAAAAATTCGCCGACGGCAAGCTCAACCCACTCAGGGCCGTAGTTTGTTGATTTATCTTGTCTACTCGCCATTGGTTTCTCCGCTTAAAATAATACGCGATAAAAAAGCGGATTGGTGTTAAGTGTTTATTGCAGTCTTTGACCACATTTAAGACAAGTAACCGACCATGGATAGCGCCTAACTGAGGGGTGCTCACATTCAAGGAGCGTCTTTGCCTTTGCGTTTAAAACGTCTCGTATCCACGCCGACATTGTTTTCCCTTCAACAGCGGCGGCCTGTCTCCAGCGCTCCCGGACCTCATCTGTTGTTCTAATTAGAACTGATGTATTCGTTGGACCTTCATCTTCTTTTTCTATGGGTCGTACTGACAGGTCTGTCGAATCAGCGACGGCCTTCATTGCGGCTTCAAGATTGCTGTCACTCATTTGTTTCCTCTTCGTTTGCTTCTTGTTCTTCAGATACTATCTCAGCGTCAACAATGTCAGCTTCACCAAGCATTTGTCTGACTGCGCTTTCTGGTAGAACTCCTGACATTCCCATCAGTTGCAGAAGCTGCCTTGCTTCAGCTTCAGGGTCAAAAGTATTGCCTATCTGTTTCAGCTGTTCAGAACCGGCAAGTGTGGCTTTTATTGTCTCGCTGGTTTTATTCCCAACATCCATTTGAACGCTGATGTTCGTTTGGTCCATACCGAGGAGTTTTGTTCTCCTATCCATTATTGAAAGAACCTGTTGAATCGCTTTGAGGTCTGGTTCAACAGCAACCTCGGTTCCATCATCCATAACCTGTCTTCTATGCTGAGTCAGTGGCCAGATTGCCTGCTGAAGACTGTCCAATCTTTCAAGTTCAAGACGAAGTACTTCTGGATAAGCCATGAGCGTTTCACGGTTCATTTTTTCTAACTGACGGGAAATGGCTTTTGATACAGCGCTTGTTGTCATTCCAAAACGCCTTGCTATCTCAGACGTTGAGGTTCCAGCTTGGCGAAGTTTGAATATTCGCATGTCTCTTTCACCAAGAAACTCGCGCGTAGCAATTTTATTGCTTTTGTCTTCGCTCATTAACCCATCTTAGTGACTTATTTATCAACTTTCATGAACTCAATCACTTCGAACGGGAATACCTTGCCTCGCTTGATTTTCAACGGCCACTGACGCTGGTCGCGTGCACCTCTAAAGTGTCGAACGTCGTAAACATATGGTTCGTTAGCTGTTGGGTCTGGCTGGAGGGAGATACCAAACTCTGGCCACCGCGACCATACAGCAGAACCAAAAGGGCGCAATTCTCTTGTGTTCAAGGTCGTCCCAAGCGGAGCGTGGTGTTCAAGCCAAAGCGCGCATCCGTAAACGGTTCTAATTGTGTCTAGGTACTTTGCGACCTCTACGGCAATCGCCTCTGACGTTCTGCCACCTGGGTCGACGAATGCTTTATACAACGGACCCATCACTAAGATATCCGGCTTGACTCGCTCAATCGCTTCCTCAAGAATGAGTCTGTCTTCTGGTTTCAGGAGGTCCATGCCAGATGGCTTTGTCAGCACTTCTCCATAAACCCTGGCAACATGTCCACGACGCATTGCTTGCGTGAGGATTGCAGAAGACGCTCTTCTAATAATCCGTTCAGGGTTTTCAAGGTCGACCGTCAATGTCACAACTGGTTTCATCTGTCCGTACGTAAACGGATGTATACCAGCAGCTGCACAAAGTGCAACCTGTCGCGCAAGCATCGTCTTTCCAACGCCTTCAGCGGCAACAACGATTACTCTTTCTCCACGCTCAAGAAGCCCTGGGATTACCCAGTCATATGACTCATCAACTTGCTCTGCGATGAAGTCGTTCCATTGAACGAGGCGACCTGGGTCAGTAATCTGCTTTGACGTAGTCGCTGAAAGAATCATCGACATTTTTGAAACCATTTGACCAGGGCTTAGGTCTTCTCTGCCAAATAGCTCTTGAATCTTTAAGAGGGCAGAATCAAAAACAGATTCTTTCTTTTCTTCAATTGGCTCACTCTCTTCTTGTGACTCAATGTCAATATTTTCGACATGCTCTGATTCGTTTTCTTCAGACGGTGAAAACGCTACAAGTGTCTCAAATGTGCCACCTGAGGATAAATGGTCTGTAATGTCTTTTACATCTGGACAAATCCATGCTTGTGCATCGCAACCTGCATCGGTCAGAACTTTTAACAGCTTTGAAGCGTGCTCTCTTCCAGGGGCATCATTATCTGCAACAATGTCGACAACTGCTCCTGCAAGCGCTTCTGTGTGGATGTCGAGCCAGTGTCCAGCTCCGCCAGGCATTGTTGTTGCAACATACCCCAACGCAATAAGGGTATCTGCATCTTTCTCTCCCTCGACTACCCAAACTGGTGTTCCAGACTCTTTTGCAGCAATAACAGCTGGGAGATTGTAGAGAATTTTTGGAACCTCTGAAAGCGAGTATGACCACCCACCATTCTCAACTGGTTTTCTCTGTCGAAAAGTCTTAACACCATCTTGATTGGTGTATCTGACTTTTTGAAACAGCAACTCACCAGATTCATCGATGTAATCATAAGAGCAAACAAACTTGAGCTCCTCTTTGACAATCGGCTTTGGTGGCTGCTTTAACGTTTGCTGTTTTTCTTTTTTAACAATCGGCTTTTCGTAAATTGTACTTGTGCCATTTTGCGGCATTATGTCAGAAATGGTCAAACCAACTGAGGCGCATATTTCCGAAGCATCACACCCATTGCCTCTGTGGCAATGAACTAAAACGCGACCATCTGTGCCCTCACTGACTGAAAGAGATGGGTTGTTGTCGTCGTTTCTACAAGGGCAGCGAGCCATGAAGTTGCCACCACTTTGCCTGACTCCATCAAGTCTGTCAAGAAAGTTTTGGACGATTGGTCCTGGATTCGTCACTGTGCTTCCTGGATAGCTTTCTTTATTGCTGCATCCTTGAGACGGTAATTACCCTTATATGCAAATCCATTAGCATTTCTTCTTCCGATTCCAGGAAGGAAAATTCTTGCTTCTCGTGACAAAAGAATCCCCCTGTCGCTCCTCATCATTGCTCGTTCAGCCTCTGTTTTTCCTCCCCATATACCAATAGGTTCATGGCGAAGGGAGTACTCAAGACAATGTTCTTTAGATGCACACGAATTACAAAGCTCAATAGCTTCTTTTATATCAGACCTAAATTTAAGCCACTGTTCCCTCGGTAAACCCTTTTCAATTATTGGGAACCACTTGTCGACATCGTGTCCTTTGCAATTACCAACTGCTGGTGGCGCGTCGTAGTTTTGCAGCAATTTAACTCCTTACGTCGGATTAGGTTTGGTTATCCTAGCGACGTCGGATGAGGAAAGAAATACCAGGGCATGTTTTACTACAAGATTTCCTGAAATATCTGTTGCGACAATGTCGATTGCTTCTAGCGGAATTTTAAACTTTGAAGCAATTGCAGCTTTCATTTTGCTTATGTCGATTTCTTCTTCAACAAATTTTACATTGTCATCAATGTTTGCCGGAACCGCTCCAGCAGTCAGAGCCTTCATCTCGCCATCTTTTTCGACAGCACGGAGACACCATGCACAGGCTAATTTTGGGGTCGATGCAGCACGCGCACGAGTTTCTGTGTGTCCACAGGAAAGCAAGTGTCGATATTCAACTTTTCCCCAAGCACCTTCACGGGTGATTTGGACCACTTCTTGGCGTGGTGCTTTGCGATGTTCAGTTGTCACAACCCACCATTATGGTGGAAGAAGAAATTACTTTGAGAGACGTCTGAAAAGCTTTCGCAGCCACTTTTTCACACCGCGAGCATCAACTGATACTTGCGCTGGAATGCTGTCGATTAACTTCTCAATTTTGTCTGCATGCTCTGCTACTTGCTTCGCTGCAATTTCTTCAATGAAGTCTTCTGCTTTTGCAAAAGTGCTTTTTGGAGCAGCCTTTTTCGCAGGAGCCTTTTTTGCTGGCGCCTTCTTAGCAGGAGCCTTCTTTGATGTTGTCTTTTTCTTTGCTGTTGCCATGTCCTTGACTTTATCAAACCATTCATCCCCGTGGCGGAACCACCTCCCCTGTTGATAGCAGGGTTGGACCTAGGCTGTTGGCGTGGAAGGCTCTTATGACAACGATTATAGTAAAATTGCGCTTGCCATAACTGCCGCCCAATTAGCAAAATCTACGAGTGTAAAAGAATTTGGAATTGGTGAGGATTTATCAATTAATTTCTTTGGGTGGGAAGAGGACAGATTAGCCATTGTCTGCCAGATGAGGCAGGATATGATGAAGATAGACCCAGAAGAGCGTTTAGCGCGCTGTACGGAGCTGTGTGCGGTTCTGAGGCGATACTGGGGCGTCTCATCTATAACAATGGTTGCCGAGGGCTACTGCTCTGCGAACATGACCGAGACAGAGGGGCTATCCCTGTCTGACGCATTTCTTGATGCCTCAAAACCGGTAAAAGAGTGCATTACGGTAACGAACGTAACTTTGGATGAAAAGGCTGTTTCTGACGGTGGTTTTGTGACAACGATTATTGCTGTTCCTTATGCCTACGAGCTAGGCAGAACGCTGAAGTGGTTCGACACCCTTATCTACACAAATGGCGGTGGGAAGAACTTCAGGAACTCCAAGTACCCCCAGTCCATGAGGCGAGCTTTGAAGAACAAGGTCGTAGATGACCTGCCGGACGAAGCGTACGAGGAGCTGATAGGTCTTATTAATTCGAATGGATTTCATATACAGGAATTTTATTAAAGTATAATTATTACAAATGCCATTTTACGATAACTCATATGACGACATGTATGGTCGTTCGCGAAACTTGTTCGACAACGTCACAATCCTGCCAGCCGACAGGACTCCGTGCCTCGTTTGTGGTCACCCAACTGGGGATTGTGCTGGGGATAACTCTTCCCACACGAGAATAGCTGGATTTGGATTGATTGACTCACTTAAAGCTGTTCAAACTTTTTTAGTTGAGGAAGACATACACGAAGAGAGACAAATAACACCTTCGATAAAAACAAAAGTTCTGTTGCACAAGAAGGGCAAACAGATACCATATGCCGAAGCCGAAAGACTTGGGTTAATTAAAAGCTGGACAAACTAAGAGCAAAGTTACTACGACTTTAGACCCTTTCAGTATTCTCGGTTAAGTTAAAATCGATACCTACTCAAATCACTATCACAACAGGAAAAAATCATGACTTCGCTTGACCAATCATTCGTGGATTCGTATTCTCTAAAACAGGCTCCTTGGGGCTTTAACGGTATGGGGGAAATTGTATTTCTTCGTACTTATAGTCGCAAGAAAGAAGATGGCAACAACGAGACTTGGCCAGAAACATTGCAGCGTGTCATCAATGGCGCAATGGAAGTGGGAGTTGAGTACACAAAAGAAGAAGCAGAAGCGCTGTTTGACCACTGCTTTAATCTTCGTTGTTCTTTCTCTGGCCGTTCACTCTGGCAGCTTGGAACACCGCTTGTTCAGAAGTTCAACGCAACATCACTGAACAACTGTTACTTCACGAACATTGAAAAGATTGAAGACTTTGAGCTTTTGTTCGAATACCTAATGCTCGGAGGCGGTGTTGGTTTCTCCGTTGAGCGCTCCAAGATTCACGACTTGCCAAAGGTGAAGTCAGGCGTAACGATTACGCACGAACGTTCCAACGATGCAGACATCATTGTCCCTGATTCGCGTCAAGGTTGGAAGCGTCTTCTCCATGCAGTGTTGAAGTCTTATTTCGATACAGGAAAGTCATTCTCTTACTCAACAATTCTCATTCGTGAGTACGGTGCTCCATTGAAGACGTTCGGTGGTACCGCATCGGGTCCTGGCGCGCTAATTGATGGAATCGCAGATATTTGCAAAGTAATGCAGAACCGTGAGGGCAAGAAGCTCCGCTCAATTGATGTGCTTGACATTTGCAACATCATTGGTCGCATCGTTGTTTCTGGTTCCTCACGTCGTTCAGCGCAGATTGCAATGGGCGACCCGGACGATGTTCTATTCCTTCGTGCCAAGAACTGGTCGTCAGGCAATGTTCCTGCATGGAGAGCGAATTCAAACAACTCCATTTACGCTGACCACTACGACGAAATCATGTCTGAGCTGTGGAAGGGTTACGACGGAACTGGCGAGCCTTACGGTCTATTGAATCGTCGTCTTGCAAGAAAGTTTGGTCGTCTTGGCGAGGCTAAAGCTGACAATTCAATTGAAGGCTTCAACCCTTGCGCCGAAATCGCTCTCGCCGACGGAGAGTCGTGCAACTTGGCAACAATATTCTTGCCAAACGTTGAGTCACTTGAGCAATTCAAAGAAATCTCACGCTTGCTCTACAAGACGCAAAAGCAAATTACTCGCATGGCTTATCCATACGAAAAAACAACAAACATCGTGAGTAAGAATGCACGACTTGGACAGTCTGTTACTGGAATCCTTCAGTGCTCAGAGGAACAAGTTTCGTGGCTCTCGCCTGCTTATGAGTACCTCCAGGAATTTGACAAGCAGTATTCTGCAGAGCGTGGATGGCCAGCATCAGTTCGCTTGACAACGGTCCAGCCATCAGGAACGCTTTCACTGCTTCCAGGCGTGACACCAGGTATTCATCCTGCATTTGCTCCGTTCTATGTAAGACGTGTTCGCTTCGGTTCGTCTGACCCACTCGTTGAGGCTTGCCGCAAGCGTGGATACAAGATTCAGTGGGATATTGGAATCGATGGCAGAGAAGACCACACCCGATATGTCGTGGATTTCCCATGCATGTCACCAGAGGGCTCAACACTTGCTGCAGCAATGACTGCTGTGCAACAGCTTGAATGGGTAAAGAAGATGCAAACCGAATGGGCAGATAATGCCGTGTCGGTTACTGTCTACTACCGCAAGGAAGAGCTTGGAGAAATCCAGGAATGGCTTTCAAAGAACTACGACAAGAGCGTTAAGTCAGTTTCGTTCTTGCTACACGTAGACCACAACTTCGCCCTGCCTCCATATGAAGAAATCACCAAGGAGGAGTACAACAAGATGCTCGCCAAGGTTGATTTTTCTGCTCCATTGCAAGATGTAACTTTTATGGGAGATTTGGACCTTGACAATTGCGCAACAGGTGCTTGTCCGATAAAGTAAGGGCATGGCAGGAAGAAAACCAATACCAGAAGAAGAACGTTTTTGGGAAAAAGTAGATAAATCTGGACCAAATCCAGATTATCCAGACTGCTGGGAATGGACTGCGCATACAGTAAAAGATTACGGTCATTTTGTATGCAAACAAGATGGAGTAAATAAAAAACTTGGTGCCCACGTATATAGCTGGCAAAAGGCTAATGGGAAACGAGTCCCAAAGGGGCTTGAAGTTTGTCATAAATGCAACCATCCTCCATGTGTTCGGCCAGACCATCTAGAAGCCAAGTCTCGTTCTTATAATCAGCGTTATTCTGTTACGCACGGAAACAACAAAGAGAGCAGGAAAACTCACTGCAAACATGGGCATCCATTTAATGAAGAAAACACAATATGGCGACCAAGTAGAAGAACGGGTTTACCGGCAAAGAACTGTAGGGAATGTATTAAAAAATACAAGAAAGATGGCAGGGTAAGAAAATTAAGGAAGCAAGGAATAGAGCCTAAAAAGCCAAATCACTGCAGACGTGGGCACGACCTAACCGTATCCGATTGGATACCAGTGACTAAAAAAAATGGAAACACATACAAGCTTTGTTTAGAGTGCAAAAGAGTCAGAGATAGAAAGAGGGAAAATGGCTAAGCACATGCCACTAATCGAAAGATTTTTTCAGAAGGTTGATAAGTCTGGTAATGAACAGTTTCCAGATTGCTGGATTTGGAGTGGTGGAAGAACAAGCAAAAATTATGGCTCTTTTTGCTACTACACAAAAAAACCCGCGATTGGGGCACATGTATCAAGCTATCTTTTTCATAAAGGCAAAATACCAGATGGACAAATTGTTTGTCATAAATGCAACAACCCACCTTGCGTAAATCCAGAGCATTTAGTTCTTGGGTCTAACTCCGACAACATGAAAGATATGTTTGAAAGTGATAGACATGGCTGGACCAATAGGGAAAGAACACACTGTAGGCGAGGTCATGAATTTAGTGTTGTTGGCGTAAGAATACAACATAGAAAAAATGGAAAGATAGATAGGTCGTGTAAAGAGTGCATCAAGATAACGGCTAGGATTAGGCGAAATAAATAAAATTGCGTCGGTGGCCAAATGGATAAGGCAACAGACTTCTAATCTGTAGACTGTAGGTTCGAGTCCTACCCGACGCGCACAGTGGCAAGTAGCTCAGTCGGCAGAGCAAGGGACTGTTAATCCGTATGCTATAATTAACAGTATGAAAATATGTTCATCATGTGGGGAACTCAAAAATTTAGATGCTTTCAATAAAAAGGGCGGAGAACGCAGACAGCCGTATTGCAAGCCGTGTGACAATAAAAAATCACGAGAAAGATATTCAAAAAACCGTGAATCTCATTCCAAAATTGTTTATGCACGAAATAAAAAAGAAAGAAAAGAACTACAACGTCTAGTTACCGAAATAAAAGAGGCCACACCCTGCGCTGATTGTGGAAAGAGTTTTCCTGGGTATGTTATGGACTTTGACCACGTAAAAGAGGGTAAAACAGCAAACATTTCTGTTTTAGTAAATCAATGCGCAAGACAAAAACTAATTAAAGAAATTGAAAAATGCGAAGTTGTTTGCTCAAATTGTCATCGGGTTAGGACATTCACAAGAAAAACAACCCTGTAGGTTCGAGCCCTACCTTGCCAGCCACTATACTGATAATGGCCTTTTGCTAGAGGGCGTCATTATCATTTCTGCCGGTGCGCAGTCAGAGCGTCTAGCAAGCACCATCCGGAATGGTGGCAGAGAGGCTTATTGCACCTGTCTTGAAAACAGGAGTCCGTTTGCGCGGACCGGGGGTTCAAATCCCTCCCATTCCTCCACTTTGTGCATGCTAAATTTTAAGCATGGAGCACAACGAGAGCGCAAAGATTGATTCGATGAACTTTGAATACGAAGAGATTCATGACTTCATCTTTGTCTACAACAAACTTCTTCCCAATCACGAAGAAATCTATCGCTCTCTTAGAGAGAGTAAGCAAAGAAACTCTGATGAGAACTTCTATGACAAATGGACCCCTTGGTACAGTTTCGGTTCGATGGCGTTGATTAAGGAAGGCAATGGCGACCAAGAGATTTCAAACTTTGAGAGACGTTGCTATCGTGAAACGACAACTGCAATTCATGAGGCGATGCGTCACTATCAGAGGGTGAACGGGATATCAGACCCCAATACGGGAGATGAGTTGCCAATACTCACAATGCCTGGTCCATGCACATACCACGAATATTCATCTGACGAAAGTGCCGATAACCCTAAAGCCATGAGCTATCACGTTGATTTCATACCAGAAACAGTAAGTTTTCCTGGAGAGAAGTTCATGATTACATCGTGTACCTACCCAAATGATGATTACGAGGGTGGGGAAATTGAATTCTGGGCTGATGGAAAGGCTATAAAGTACAAACCAAAAGCAGGAGACATCCTTGTTTTCCCATCAGGCAACCCCCTCTTTCCCGGAGATGGTCGCCCATACTTTCATTCCGTTTGTGCAACTGGCAAAGGAGAGAAATGGCTCTTTAGGTCATTCGCCAAGTATGCCGACCCAGTAACCCCAGAGTGGGAAGCGGGCGTTAAAGAGTACGGCGAGGATGCGTGGAAAGATAGGCTTTGGGGCGTTGATAAAGAAAAGAAAAATGGTTACTCCAAGGCTGGTGCTTCTTTAATGATGTTCGATAAGGGTGATAAGGGTGTTCCTACTATTTCAAAAGAACTCTTTGATGCTTACGGTGGAAACCTAAAAGGCGATTACATAGTCAGGCAGTAGGGTTTAAAGTCCAGGCCCTTGAAGCATAATCGGCCATGCACCTCACTTGTAATGAGGAGACAGTGGGTTCGAATCCCACCAAGGGCTCCAATTGAGGTAGAATTTAACCTCTATGGGCATAACGATTTACAGGAACCAGCGAATTGGTGAAATACCGCCAACCCCAGCCACTTCCGTTATCGATGACTCTGTCACCCCAGACAGCATAAAAGTTCTAAAGGAATACGGCTCAATCCTTGGTCATCCTGTTTCATATGTCCAAGAACAAAACGGAAGGTTAATCCAAAACCTCGTTCCAGTCCACAAGACTGAGTACCAACAGATTTCTACGTCGTCCAAGGTTGAATTAGAGATGCACACGGAGTCATCATTTCATCCGTACAGGCCCTCATACGTCCTGCTACTTTGCCTTCGTGGCGATGATGCTGTAGCAACAACCTATGCCGACGACTTTGATATCGTCCCAAAGTTAAGCAATGAGGCAATTTCAATACTTCAGAAAAAATGGTTTACAACGCAGATTGACCAAAGTTTCAGGTCTGACGGACAACCAGACGTACATATCCCTACTCCAATACTTGAAAAAACGAATACTGACTGGAAAATAACTTACGACTCGTGGTTTATGAAAGCCGTTGGAGATGGAAGCGATGAATCTCGCTCTCAGGCAGAGAGGGCGCTCCAGGAGATGCGCGATGCGGTAAATTCTTCTACGAAAGAGGTTGTTCTAAAGACTGGTGATTTGCTGGTAATAAACAATGACTGCACTGTCCATGGTAGAAAGCCTTTTCAGCCGAGGTACGACGGAACGGACAGATGGGTTCAAAGAATGCTCGTAATACGCGAGATGCCTCCGCCAGAACATATTGACGGGCATATGATTACAACCAAGTTCGAATAATGAGAAGATTCAATCCTTTCAAAATGGATTTCGAAGTTATGTTTGAACCAAGATACGACCTATATCCAGTAGCGGTTTTCCAGTCAAGATACAGCGGAGTGTACGAAGGCGGAGAGTGGTTTGCTATTGGAAACTTTAAGAGTTTTGACGAAATAGGAATTTCAGAATACCTATTTGGCGACGATTGTGATGCTGTAGATTTTTGGATGTCTGAAAAATCAGAAATGATTGGAGTTGGGAGTACACCAGATGCCGCTGTGGTGAATCTCTACGAGCGGTACGAGAAAAAAGGTGGCCCTACTCGAACATCTCAGGATTGATAAAACTCAGTTTATTCCACGCTCTTTTAACAAGTGGGATTGAGGATAAAGCAACCAGCAGGGCAACAGCGATTGTTATGACCAATGAATTCTTGCTCTTATTAATATTCATGATTGGACCCATCTATTTTAGAGATACTTTAGATATTTACATCTTATAACACGATTGCGCGCCATACTGTACGTCATGTTCTACATCGTCTTAATTTTAACAGTAACAGCAATATTGTCAGCACACAGGTTTGTGATGAACTCGGTCGAGTCCTACGACAGCTACGGCAACGGCGGCTCGTTCCGTGAATGGAAGCAGTTCGAGAAGGAAAAGCTCGGCTTCTAGACTACTTGACGTATATCCCAATACGTTCTAGCTCAGTGCCCTCGTCGCTTACAAACCTATAGCCTTCTGGCTTTGGGTCTATTTCGTTCTTCCATAGTGGGATTACCGAGCTATTTCCATGCATAAAATCTGGATTCCCACGCAGGTGTATTTCTATTAGTTTACCACCGATGAACTCGCAGTTAACCGTTTTATAGCGAAGTGGTATATATCCGATAAAGCTTGGTAGCGGATGGATTTGTTCAGTTTTTTCCCATCTTGTGAACCTTTGATACGGGCGTTTCTTGTCTTTTTCACCCCTAACTGATAGAACAGGTTTGTAGCCACTGTAGTCAATGCTCAAATGGTCACCTTCAAACATCTCGCACCAGAACTCTCCCGGGTGAAGATGGCTCGTATCTCCGTCAAGATACTCGACTCGTGCATTGCGCCCCATGCCTTTTATGTTGCTGATAGGCCTAACAAAATATTCGCCTCGTTTTGGAACTGGAACACCCATTGGGCCACATAGATGACCAGACCGTCTAGCAACTATTAGTTTGTCGAAAATCCACAAGTCTTCTGGATTGCAATTTTTCCAGGCATTAACTTCTATTAAATAGTCATTTTCCATCTATGGTTCGATGAATATGCACTCACCAGGGCACTCTTCAGCAGCTTCGATTACGTCAGACAGTCTTTCGTCTGCGAAAGATGCCATTCCTTCTGCTCCCTCTGGGTTTCCCACAGCGGCCGCATAAATCTTCTCCCCGTCGCGCACATACGCAAGACCGTCCGGCATCATGTGAAATACATCTGGGGCTATCTCTGCGCAAAGACCATCTCCAGTGCATAGGTCTTGGTCAATCCATACTCTCATTACTTGAATTCAGTCCATGTTTTGTCGCCGACGCCGTAATACTCTCTGGCGTAACCAGACTGAATGATGTCCTTGTTGAGGCATGCTGTCGTTGGGTCATCTATTTTGTCAGAGCTATAGATTCGCGCAAGAACTCGGCCATATTTATCATTCTTGTCTGGGATTGTGTTAACAAAAACCCACTGATGGTTTGTTAGCCAGTCTTTAGTAAAAGACTTAGCCTTAAGACCCATCTCTTTTTCTGCAAGGTCTTTGGTTCTTGATTCAGGAGTATTCACTCCATACAGACGAACACGTATCTTGTGATGGATGCTAAAACCGAGGTCTATCATCAAGTCGATAGTATCGCCATCAACAACATTGAGGACCGTAGCCCCATACCAAAATCGTTGCATCAGAAATTTCTTATATTGCGATTTTTGCCAGATGTTCTTTTATTCTGATTGCCTGGCAATCGAGGACGGTCTATTGTTGGTCCTTCGCTGCCTCGTGATTCACCAATTCTTGGACGGTCTATGGTTGGATTTACGATAGGGCGAATGTCATCTCTTCTACGGTTTCCAGGTGTGGCCCTGTTTCGGTTTTCGCGTTCGGCTCTATCAGCACCTCTTCTGTCATTTGCACCCGTTCTTTCGTCAGGGCCGTACAGCTGAAGTGTTCCATCACGCTGTTCTCTTATGTATTCTCTGTCTTTTGGCGTCTGTCCATCGTATTGTTGCAACTGTCCATCAGCGTCTTCCAGAATGTATCCCGGTTTATATTCAGACCGACTAGCTCTATCGGCTGAATCGGGTTTTCTATTTGGGGCTGAACGGTCAGCCCTGTCAGCTCCACGACGGTCGTCCGCACTGGTTGGTCTGCGGGAATCTGTTTGTCCACGTCGAGTTGCGGCATCTCTCGTCCCCTGAGCGGCTTGACGACCAACACGAACAGGCTGGTCGCCTGCTACGCGGTTTCCGGTTCCACGGTCAACGCTGTCTGGGCGCTTGCGGTCGTCGGCGCTCGTTGGTCTTCTTGAGTCTGTTTGTCCACGACGAGTCGCTGCATCTCTTGTGCCTTGAGCCTCCTGGCGGCCAACTCTTACTGGCTGGTCGCCTGCAACCCTGTTGCCAGTCCCCTTGTCGATTGAGTCTGGACGACGCTTATCGTCTGCACTGGTTGGTCTTCTCGAATCTGTTTGACCACGGCGTGTTGCGGCATCTGATGCTTGCGGAGTTCCACGATTTGCCTGAACTCGCTCTGCTGAGTCGATACGACGCGCTGGCGGGGAATTGTCAATTCTGTCTGCTGGTTTTCTATCTGCAGCAGATGAGCGTTGTGCTTGACCGGTAAGTCTGTCGCTCTGAGCTTGATTTCTTCTATCTCTTGCGGCATCTGTATTTGCTCTGCCAATTTGCGCTTGTGCTTCAGCTCCTGCACGAACAGTTTGCTTATCGAAAGCAGCACGTGCGCGAGCTCTAGCGTCTCTTTCCTTCTGTGAGCGGTCAGCTACGTCTCTGTTTGGCTTTATGCCTTGAGATGCAAGCTGTCCACGAACAAACTTTCTACGACGCTTTTCATAGTCGGAGTTGCTTTGTCTCTTGTATGGAGCACGCTGTTCTTCTGGAGTGCCGTCATTAATCATTCCGTCGCCGTCATGGTCTACTGCATCTAATGAGCCTTGAGCTGTTGCGCCAATTCCACCGCCGCCCTGTTGGCCAATGGTCTGACCTGGAAGTTGCTTTTCTTCTACTAATTCAGAATCATCTTTCTTCTTTGTATTCTGATATCTCTCAAGAAGTCTCTTGCCCTTAGCAGCGAGCTTTGCTGCATCTTCTGCATTCTTTGGAACTCTTTCACCCCACGCTGCAGCAGATAGAGCCAAGCGTGTTGCTCTACCTTTTTCATCGACCATTGGGCCTGATGGATTTGTAAAAAATCTTGTGAGGAAAGAACCTTTACGACGCATCTTTTCTGGCGTATCAGCAGCGCCTTTTACTCCTGGCTTCAAATTTGAACCTTCGGTTCTTTTAAAGTATGCGCGTCCAGCCGCTGTTAGGCCGCCTTTTGGGTCTTTTATTTTTGGTTTTGCTGATTTCTCATTCATTGGCACGCAGTTAGGGACCATCTTCCCACTTTTCCCACGCTTCATTCCAACCTGTTTGTAACCTGGCCAGCATGGGCTATCTGCTGCTTTTAATTCGCTATCAAATTCTTCTGCCAAGTAGTCGAAGACTATAGATGAGTAAAACTCGTCAAAAAGTGGTTCATCAACTTCAAATGACACATCTTCTTTGATGGAGATATTTTTTTCAATCTCTGCAAGCTCATTGAAGAGTTGTTCTATTTTGGTGTTTTCATCCATTTGTACATTCTCCCACATCAAGTATAGATAAAAAAGAAACCCCCGGTTTTTAGGCCGGGGGTTTCTTGACTTTCTTTTAAAGATTTATCAGCTTGGTTGAGCGTCGAAATCGATAGATACGAAAGCTTCTGGACGCTTAACAGCGAGAGCAAGTCTCTGTTCTGCAAGAATCACAATCGCGTTGCGTACGAAGAAGTCTGAGTGCTGTTCCGAAATTCGGATTGAAGCCTGCTCGCGGTCGTACAGCTGTGCAGCAGTACCGAAAGCACCGACGAGGCCGGTTCCTTCTGTCATTGCTGGAGTGTCGATAACTGGCATTCTCCAAACGCGTGGCTCGCCACCCATTGCAACTGAAACTGCAATGAGGTATTGACCCTGCTCGTCCTTCGTCAATTCGATGTCTTCCCAGTCGTTCGGGTGCAATACAACGCCCGATGGCTCATAGTAAGCCAAGAACGAGAGTGTTGCGGCACGACGGATTGCATCAGCCTTTGTGTCTGCTACTGGAAGTGTTGCACCATCTGACCAGGCGTATGTCTGGATGTTTGGTGTGTTCAAAACGCCCAAGAGGTTCTCGCCAGCGCCATCGCCGTTGAGGATTTGGTTGTCTTCCAACAAACGAAGGCCGTACATCAATTCGTTGTCGATGATTGAACGCAGCTGTGGCTCATCGGCAAGGACGTTGCGGTGTGCAGCTTCCCAGTGTGCCAATGTGCGAACAGGAGCCTGCTCACCAACGAATGAGAATGATGACTGCGGCTTCAATGCGAATGCATTGTTTGCACCGTTACGCTCTGCGATTGTTGATGCAGAGTTAACACCAGCAGCAAAGCCGTAACCATCCTGGATAGGAGTGGTGAAGCCGAGCTGACGGAAGTATTCGATAACTGCTGCAGTTGTTGTGCGAACTGGGAACAGGTCACGAACACGCTTGGTGCGCATTGGCTGTGTAACCATTGCATCTCTCTGAACTGAACCAAACGAACCGATTCGGCTGTTTGTTACGTCGGTGCCAGGAAGTGCTGAGTAAACGTCCTTCACATTGTATGAACCAGATGTGAATGAAGCCTTTACCTGCCATGGTGCAACCATGTTTGCGCCGTTGCGGCCGTTTGCGAGGGTCTTGAATTCTGCTGACTCCAAGAACATTTCGCCGATTGACTTGATTTCACGGCTGGTGAGCTGTGCAACTTCTGCACTTGCTGCAGCGAATGAACCTGCAACACTCTCAGCTGGCTGTGAAGCCCATGAATCAACGCTGTTCATCGTCTGCATACCGTCGATGAGGCTCTTGATTTCCTTGATGTCTGACATGTTCTTGTCGAACGCTGTCTTCTGCTCAGGGGTGACGACAACTGTGCCGTCTTCTACACGGAATGAATCCGCAATGGCCTTATTATCGGCCATCTTTCCACGAAGTGCACCTTGCAGTTCGTTTAATCTTGAATTGTCTTGCGACATGTTTTGCTCCTATTGGAATTGTTTGAGGGTTGGATTATTTACTTCGTGGCTTAGGTAAGCACCCAGCCCTAGTTATATAAAGTAACAGAGATTTACACCTTTTAGTGGAACTACTTTATTTGCAAACAAAAGTGTGTAAATGATTAAATTAATCTTCTGTTAGTTCTTCTTGGATTGATTTTTTTCTTTTTAGTTTTCCTAGCTCTTCTCGTAAAACTGTTCTGATTACATTTCTTTCTTGCGCAGCCCGTCCTCTTCGCCCAAGCGAAGTTGTGCCAGCTAAACGGGCGTAATCACTCATGTTTGTGCACGGCATCCAAACCGCCCTACCGGTTTTGGATATTCTTCTGCTTATCCCAATACACCCCATTTGACGCGAACGAGCCCGGGCTGATTCTGGGTCAGTAAAAACATCTGGGTCGTTGTCTCTAACGTATTGAGGTCCAGTCATTGCCGCTTTTGCCATGCTCGCGCCAAACATGTTCATTGTTGGACCACCAGAAACGGTAGAACCACTTGATACAGATGAGCCAACAGACTGGGGTGGCGCGAACTGGCTTGGACCAGAAGTTATGCCAGGACCAGAACCGTTTATCCCCTGTATCGGTCTTTCTTGAAGCTTTTCCCAACCGTCTCTTTTTTTCTTACGCTTCTTACGGCCGACTTCTTCTCTTTCTGGGCGCCCTTCGACCGATGACTTCTCTTTCCATTTAGAAGTTTCAGCCCTATTGGAAATTCGCTCCAGGGAATCCATCGAAGCACAAGGCATCCAATTCCCATCCTCATCCTTGTGTGCGCCTCTGCATCCAATCATTTCTGCAACACGAAGCGCTTCCATCTTCTTGACTAATTCTTTTTGCTTAGCCATTCTAGAATCGCTTCAGTCTTTGCTCTATGGCCTTGCTTATTCTTGTGCCATAGATTAATTCTTGGTTTTCAGATAGTGATTTAACTCTTCTTAACGAGCGGTTGCTTGTACAGCCAATTTCTGACTTCTCGTCAATAAACCTAGATATCTTTCTCGACATTCCAAATCCTGCTGATTCTTGAATTTTCATAGATTCGAATGATTGTTTGTATTCTGAGCGTTGGTCGATAAATTTTCCAGATTTAGTATCGATTGAGACTTTTTTGCTTTTTGCCTCTTTTATCAAAGAAATCTTT
>Ga0247723_1000505_pt1 | contig 26858 bp, 22 predicted proteins | sample MSEWelMarce5H_FC_FD_189079 | JGI IMG/M metagenome (GOLD analysis project Ga0247723, IMG submission 189079) | Subsurface sediment microbial communities from gas well in West Virginia, United States - MSEEL Well Study Marcellus 5H_FC | ecosystem: Environmental > Terrestrial > Deep subsurface >... | reverse complement strand
TCCAACAGTGATCAGGCCACTTTTCACGAAGCTCAGGCTCGTCCATATCCTCTTTTCTTATCCATATTTTCATTGGCAGTAGGCAATGGCACACGGCGCAGTTCTTCAACAGCGGATCGCTAGGCGTATGCCGACTCGTTAAGAACTGGTTGATATGCCCAACAAGGCTACGAGTTGAGCAACTAACGCAGAACTCCACAATTTTATCCGTGTTCTTTGGGCATGTCGCGCAAATAGCCGCTCTTCGATTCGCTTCTTCTTGATCCACAAGCTCGCCAGCCAAGTAAGGCTTCACGGCAGAGTTATAGAACCGCTTCATCATCTGAAAAGCTCCAATCTTCGCCTCGCTGTCAGGATCACGATCAACGCACAAATCAGAACGATGCTGGCAAAATGCCTCCTGCATGATGAGGCCAAGATTCACTGGAATCTCAATGCCATTTCCTGTTAGGTGCTCTTGAACTGATTTCGCTAGATCACGCCAACCGTATCTGACGAACACCGTGTTTGTGGATTCAATGTGGTAGAAGAAGCCGTAGGTATCGCCAGTGATGACAGCCGTTGGAAATAGCTCACGCAGTTTCGCGTGGTTGAATTCCTTCGGGATGGTATTTTTGCGGATGAGTTCTTGCATATAGCATAAAATTTAAGCACAGTTACATTTCTATTCAAACCTCTAATATGATCGAAGACTTTTTCAAACCTGAATTGCCAGAAAACACCATTTATCACGTTGGCGTAAGCGGCGGTAAAGACAGTGGCGCAGTGTTGTTATGGATGGTGCATGAAAGCGGTATTCCACGACATAAAATTAATGTCACTTTTTGCGATACAGGAAACGAGCACAAATGGACGTATCAACAGGTTGAGATTTTGAGCAAAATTCATCCAATTGAGACACTTAAACCGGAGTTAGATTTCTATGATTTAGTACGAAAAAAAGGGGTTTTCCCGTCAGCTAGACGAAGGTTTTGCACTGAGCACCTTAAAATTAGGCCGTCTCAACAGCATATTCAATACTTGCAAAAAGCCTATGACAGCGTTGTGGCTGTTTCTGGAGTTAGAGCCAATGAAAGTGCTGACAGATCAACTTATTTGGAATGGGATTACTCAGGGCAATTATTAACACTTCAATGGAGGCCGTTGATTCAATGGAAGTTTGAACAAGTTCTAGCGATACATAAAAAATACGGCGTTCCAATGAACAAACTTTACGATTTAGGCGCTGAGCGTGTTGGATGTTATCCTTGCATCAACTCAAGAAAAAAAGAAATCAGAACAATTGCTCTTAATTTCCCAGAACGAATTGAGCGAATTATTGATCTTGAAAATGAGCTTTGGGAGCGTGGAAAAATGACGGGCTTTTTCCACGCTTCCTCAATTCCAGAAAGATTTAGGACTAGGCCATTTGTTACTAAGGACGGAGAAGCAATGATGGTTGCCCGCATGGATGACGTAGTTCGATGGAGTATGACTGGCAAGCGAGCACAAGGCTCCTATGAAGACGATCCACCAGAGCCTATATCATGCTCAAGTGGATTCTGCGAGTAATCGTGAATAGCGCAATTATAATTCACGCTTTGTTATCCATTCTGTTTCTTCTGGATTCATTACCAACACCGAATGCTGACACGTTGCATCAAGCAATTTCAACGCTAATTTTCGACTACACTCTCGCAGCTTGTTTGGACTGATTGGGAATCGAGGATAATTTATTAAACCAACAACGGCCCCAGTCTCCTCGCCTCCTGTGTAGATAAAGCGAGTCGGATCTACGGTCACGCAAAGACCATCTTCCAAACACTCTTGGCGGCATACTTGTTCAATTGCGGCGATTGAACCACTCAAATAGATCCTTACCCAATATGTTGTTTCTATTTTTGTATTCATGCAGGTTGATAGCCCCTATAGACCTTCTTTAGCGCCCTGTCGCGCACTTCGTCAGCTTTGTCCAACAAGAATGCTCTAGCGCGTTCTGTGGGCATCTGGAGCGCACGCTGGCCGTATCGCAGAAGCATCTGCTTGTATCCTTTGCCGGTTTCAAGGCTGTAGTTGTCAGCTTCTTCTTGCGTGAGAGAGCGACGACGAGCGCCCTTGCCAACCATGCGGTGTTCGGCATTGGCAGGAGTCAGCCAAATTCCACGGGAATTGAGAGCGCCGAGAACCTTGTAGGCCGGATCGGTTGGCTTCACCATGAACTCGCGGCTTCCAGGATACACATTGCGTTGGATTTGCTGGCCCAAGATGTCGTAGTACTCCTTGCCTTCGTAACGACGATAAACAGGGATGTGCGAGGCTGTTTTCTCCCACAGTGTTTCGTATTTACGCAGATTTGGATCTTGCGCGTAGTCGATGTCCTTCAAGAATCGAGGAACGAAGCCACCAGCGTAGCTTGACATCACCTTGGCAAAACGCTCCATGCGCTTCTCGTTGGGGTCTTTGCTGGACAAGCTGTTGCCGAATAGCTCTTGGAACTGGGAAAGAGCAGGAATGTCAGCAGCAGCAGCAGCGCCAGACATTGCGGCACTTGCCATAATTTGAGCCACGTTTTTGTCGTTCCATTGATCTGGCGAGAAGCGGATCAGATCAGAAAGGCTTCCGATAGCTGCAAGCGCAGATGAAATAGGCCAGTTGGCGTAATTGAACACCTTGCCATTGATGCCGATAGTGTACTCCTTCTCGCCAGCGGCCAGCTTTTGCTGCTTCTTCTCAGGCGTTAGGTTACCCCAGCCACCATTGATGAACCAACCGCGCTTTTCGTCATCCGGCTCGTCTGCGATGGCTTTCAGGATTTGATAGCCAGCAACGGATAGCATCACTCCAATAAGCTGATTGCGCCGAATTGAGTCGATGAATGCTTCTTTTCCACTGATGCGATTAGGATCAAATTCAGCCTCAAATGCGCGAGCGAAACCAATGCCTGGAATGAAGCTCAGACCTTGGTTGAATTTGTTGCCAGCGAAACGTGCGAAGCGAACACCGCCAAAGTTAGCTGCATTGTAAGCAGCGAACTGCATGAAGTAGGCGAATGCCAACTCAAGTCCAGAAAGAATCCTATCGCCATTCTGTGCTGAATCATTCCATCCGCGTTGAGCTTGTTTCAGGAATCTATCAGCACCCGCTTCAGCATTGGTCACAAGCGATCTGATCGCACGATAGCCGACACCACCAAGTCCAGATGGATCAAGCGTCATGGCACCTTGTTGACCGAAGAAGTTGGCGTTCTCGGACACGTTGCCAAGTTTATCCAGTTCTGCCATCATGTCGGCCAGAGCGTAGGAATCAAGAATAGCCTTGTCGCGTGCAGACTTGGGAGGTGTTCCGCCGAAGTCTTTCTGAATAATGGCTTCCTTGTAAGGCTTCAAATCAGACTTCTTCTCAAGTGCTGCGATCTTTTCAGGATCGAGTCCAATCTGGCGGAATACGATGGAAAGCGAGCCTTCCTTGGTGAGTCCACTATTGAATACGTCGAGAGCAGTCAGCAAACGGCTAACTGTCCGCATAAACAAGCCTGCGCTCTTGACGAGAATCTTGTCAGACTTCGCCATTTGTTCTGCCAACTTGTTGCTCTTACCGATATTGCCCCACTGCATGTTCTCGGTCACATCGTTCATAGATGGATCAAGAAACACTGGATCACCACTCACAAGGTATTGCCACGCGATGTTTGCCTGACGACCATAAGCACTAAGTAGTCTAGCGAGCGTTTTGTATGCACCAGCAAGCTCAGATGGAAGCTGCTTTGGATTGGTGAATCCAGCGATGAACACGCGAGACAATGCCGTGGAAAGCTCGAATGCACCGCTGGCAACAGCAAGACCAATTGAGACGATAGTATTTGGACCAGAGAGCACACTGGAAACCCAGAAGTCAGCGAGCATCTTTGCCACTGGAATCTTGAGTTCGCCTTGCAGCACCTCAAGTAGCTTGTAGGCAGCAACTTGGCGCTTCACAGCGTTCAATTCTTCGTCTTGAAGAACCTCAATAAGTGAATTGATCTTCTCGCGCTCAGTCTCGGTGAACTCGGATTTAATGCCGAATTTCTCTGCCATGCGCTTTGCCAGTTCATCGTTATCGAAGATGCCAAGGTTGATGTCCTCAACGATACGCATCCGTTGCGCTTGAAGAGCTTTAGCGCCTTCTTTGCTGAGATTCTTCTTGGCCTCTTCTGCGCGAATCATGCGCTCAAGCATACCATCCAGGATACGAGTGCGATTGGATTCCCATGCTTCAGCGAATAGGTCTGCAAGACGTGCCTTTTGCTCTGGCGTTGCGTTCTTGAGTTCTTCGTTGGCAGAGATGGCATCGAAGATACGCTGGCGGTATTCTTCGACTGTCTTTGCGCTTTGCGAGAGAAGCTGACGCCAAGGGATTTGTTTGGACAATGGCGCTTGCTCACCTGGACGTGCGCGATTGATTTCGCGAAGAATGTTACGCAGAGCATTTGGCCCTTCGAGCATGTCTTGAGCACGCTTCCACTGTGCGTTGTCTTTCTCACGAGCAGCCTTGTCAAAAAGCCTGTCAGCCAATTCTCCACTGACTTTCATTGCGTCCATGCGAGCCTTGAAATCCTGACGGCTCATTGGATCACTCACTTGCTCGCGGAAAGCCTTAACAATGGTGTCTGGCTTGGTAGTGGAATTAAAGAATGCGCTTTGAGCTAGATTATTCTCTGCTTCAAAAAGAACTCGAATAGCCCTGTCATTGGCAATTTGAACTTTCTTATTCGCAAGAACTTTAGCTTTGTCGAAAAGCTCTTTAACCTTGCTATCATTGAGTTTGAATTGAGACAGTGAGTTGCTGAAATCAGCTAGCGACACTGGATTGTTAGCCTGATCAGATACCACTTTGGCAATTTGCTTGGCTTTCTCCTTGGATGCTTTCCGCTCAATAACAAACTCATCAATCGACTTCTCAGCAAGTTTGCGCCCTTCTTGCCAAACAGAAGGTGTTAATCCAGCATCAACAGCGGCATTATCCCACACTTTGAGGATTTCAGATTTAACTGACTGAGTGTTAGCCAAAAGATCATTGGCATCAAGACCGGCTTCACGCAATGCGCGTGTGATTGCCTTGCGAACTGCCGATGGATTGTATGCAATCGTTGGAGTTGCTGGCATGATGGCATTCAGTTCAGCCTCAAGTTGATTGCCTTCAACACCCATCTCTGTAAGCATAGCACGAACCTTTTTACGTCCATCATTCCAGCTTTCAGTAAACAACTTAGCTTCAGTTGCCGTGAGGTTGTCTAGATATGTCCTCGCCAGCAATTGACCCAATGGCGCTTCGTCAGCTTTCAAATCCTCACCTTTGATATTAGCCTTGAGTAAAGATTTAATACTTGCAACTAGGTCTGCCAATGCGGTCTTTTGAGAAGGCTTGACTCCGCGCTTCTTTGCCGCTTGTAACAAAGCATTAGAAACATCGTCAATAATCTCATCGCGTTGTGGATTCTCAGTTGTGAAAAGACTGTCAATTTGCTTGGAGAAATCAATAGTCTTGCCTTGTTCAAGGCGCTTTCTAACGACCTCAACCATCTTCTCGCGTTTCTTGCGAACAGTCTTTTTCTCAGTTGTGTCCGCTGCTTCTTCCTTGCCAAGTAGGGTATTGAGGATTTCTCCAATGCGCTTATTATTCTTGGACTCAAGCGCATTCAATTCAGCGTCCGACATGGACATAATGGCGTTTCTCTCAGTATCAGAGATGGATGCCTTGGCTGCATTTGCTACCCGTGAAGCTCTTGCTTTAGCAATCAAGCCATTCTGCCTTAGTAAGTCTTTTAGATCTTCATAGAGCTTCAAAAATGCGCCAGTCAACGTAGCTTCGCCTGCCGCCAAATCTGCTGCATCTTGATCAAACTCCTGAGCTTCCTCAGCAGCATTTATATTCTCATCCACCGCCTGCTGATTGGCCTTATCAGAATCGGCATAGCTGTTCTGAGTGAAGCTAGTCGCGTTCTCGCTTCCGAAGTTGGAAATAAGGATATTAGTTCTAGCCTCCTTCATCGCTTTCTCTGCGATTTCACGAATGAACATCCAGCTATAACGAGCTTTGTTTACAAGATAGCGCCGTTGCCCAAGGTGTTGACCTTTCTTACTTCCTACTCCTTGCCAGAATGCAGACAGGCGCTCGCTAAGTTTGGATAGTTGCTTCTTTCTTCCTGGAGACTTTTCCTCGCGTGCAGCGTTGTCCACACGTTGACGGACTTCGATAGTGAGAGCGTCTTGGGCCATCAAGTCTTGCTCAATACCGATGCTTTCAAGGAATGCTGGCGAGATGACTGAGTTCGCAATATCATCAAGCGAAACGCCTTCCTTCTCAAGGTTGTTGACGTATTTGATGGCATTATCGCTGTATTCTTCAGCAGATTTGACCTCGCGATCAATGGGCTTGAAGTTTGTGAACTGAACGCCTCCAAACGGAGCCTTAGCTGTGCCACTGTTGATGTCCTTAATATTCTTCGCGAACTGCTTGGTTGCAGCGTCTTCAGGATCAATCATAGATGCCCTTGCGCCAGTCTGCTGATAAGCCATCGCCAGCATCATTTCAGTCTCGTTGATACGATTCTTGAGAATATCGCCAAACTCGCCAGCCTTTGCAGGAGCGATGGCATCACGAATCTTTTGTAGCATTTTCATCACGCGCTCAATGAAGCGGCGGAATAGCGATGCTTCCGAAACCGTTTGGTGCATGTCTTGCTGAATCATCTGGCGCACAAACTCGGACATCACTGAACTGATAGCTCTAGGCTCCGATGCAAAAAACTTATCAATATCACTTGGCGCGGCTCCACTTTCGTAAAGTTGGCGAGATGCTTGAATGGCATCGTGAAGTATCTGCGTTGCTTTTACTGGATCGTTACTCGATGCCACAACCTCCCTCATTTCGTCCAACATGGATTTGTCGCTGTTGGTAGCAAATTCAGTAAACGGCTTACGCCTTCCGCTGGCAATCCATGCCTCACGTTGAACTGCAAGATCAGCCGCATGAATCAGTTCCTCTACCAAAGCATTACCAATAGTTTCAATAGCTCCGTCTTCATCTAGGCCGAAGCTAGTTCCAGCCACCCTTTTACCAAGTTGTGTGGCATTGATGAGGATGGTTGTGGCCCCATTTCCATCCGCCATAGCAGCCAGTCCACCTCCGATGTCGTTAGAAACTTCCTGAACTCTTGCTCCAATTCTGGACGCAATTTGAGCATAATCGGCAAAAGTGTAGCCACTACCTGCCATTCCCACATTAGGTCTGGCCCCGGCTTCCCTTTTTCGATTTTCCCTTCCTTCTGTAGTTGTCTCACGATTTCTAGAAACTTCTGAGTCGATTCTTTGAATTTCAAGATTCTCTCTTTCGACTTTATCTCGGAATGGAGCCCCGGTATCAATCTGTCCAGGCCTGCCAATTCCAGAACCTTGTCGTAAATCTCTTTCAAGTCCGTCCTTCTGCCGGGTGTAATTATATCTACCGGCTTTAGTAGCGCCGTATGATTGAATTGGTAAAGGGACTCTCCCTCCATTTGATATAAAATTCCTGAGTTGAGTAAGTACTGTATCATATAATTCTTGGTTGATTTCTCCAGATGGAGCCGGATTCGCAGCAGACATACCACGAAGCATGGAAATGACATCATCCTTAGTCATGTCGGTAGGCGGCATGATAATCGCAGAACCAGCGCGTTCGCCTTCGGTGGTAAAGGTGGCAAATGGAGATTCGCCTTCAATCAACAGCGCCCCACTGTCCTCATACAGCCCTTGCAGGATGCGGCTGAACTCGGTTTCCGTCAGATCAGGCATCGACTGCTTCACGATGCTGAAAAGCTCGTCTAGCGGCACCGATGGGCCATTTGTCTTCGGAGCAATATCGTATGCTGCACGAATAGTAGAACGCACTTCCTTGTCGCGTTCGTCGTAGTCAGTGTTGCGAGCTACTTCAGCGCCACTGTTGAATGCGGCATCGTTGGGTGAGTCGTATTCGACCTTGGATGCAATGCCAATCCGCACGCCACCACCATTCACCAGCATGTCAGCATTAGCCTTCTCCGAGTTCTTCAAGCTATTGCGAATCAGGCGGAAAACGTCCTTGTAGTCCTTCAGCGTAGGCTCGCTCGTCTTGCCCGTGATCTTCTGCCAGATGCCACGCAGGAATTGCATGAACTCTGCCCAAATGCCATCACGCGGAATTTCAACCATCGAGTCGAAGTCGCGAGTCATCGCTTCTTCAAGGATGCTGAAGTAGCTCACCTGATTCGTGCGCCAGTCTGCATACTCGCTGTAGGATTCAGCAAGCGAATCAAGCTCCTGTGGAGAATACATCCGGCGAAGGAACGAGAAGACCTGCATCTTCTCCTTCATCGACAAGAAGAACATTCCCTTGTGGATGTTCTCATGAAGAATGACGCGACGAACCGCCGCTACTTCAGGCGTAGTGCCTTGGAGATTGGCTAGCTTGCGATCAAGATCGGATACACCTACGTTATCAGTGAAGACAATCGGCTGTCCATTTTCAGACATGCCTTCGATTTTTGAGTTGGCGCTTACTGCTGCCCAAGTCTCAGGATAACGAACGCGATTAGCTGGATCAGCAAGGAAGTCCTTTGAGGTGCCAATCCAGGTGAAGAGCACATTTGGAATCTCGCCAGAACGATTGAGAATCGCGACAGCTTGATTGGCGTCAGTTGCCTTGACGGTGCCTTGAACGACGTTCGTGCGCGTTTTCTGAATGAGCGAGTTGAGCGTTTTGAGGTTTAGCTCTTCGCGCTTCTTTTGTGCGGCTTCTGCTTTGGCTTGCTCCTTCTCGTCACGCTCGATTTCTTTGGCGAGCTTGGCATCGGCTGCATCACGCTTAGCTTGAGCTTCTGACGCCTCCTTATCAGCCTTGAGATAGGCTTGAACAATCGGACGAGAGCCAACTAGTTTTGGAAATGCAGCACGAAGCACATCCATGTCTTTGCCACCGCTAGCGAAGTAGGCTTTTGCGGCAGCGATTTTTTCTGGACTCCATTGCCTTTTGCTCTCGGTCAAATCTTCTTCCAAGAACGCCATTGCGGCATCTGCAATGTCCGCTTTTTCGTTTGACTCTATGGCAGTTGTAGCAGATTCTTGCTCAACAGCAGGGATCGACCCCTCTGCTGGTTGTTGAACAACACTGGCTACCGCCGCTTCCTTAGCCAAGGGAGCGGCGGTTTCTGTTGGTGTGGCTACCGTTGTGGTTTGGGGGGATGGTTCAGGCTGAAACACATAGAGGTCGCCTTGCTTGACGTAGCCTGATGGAAGGGGGATGCCGTAGGCGTCAACAGCGGCGGCGGAGACGGGTTTCTTAGCCGCAAGTGCAATATTGATTGGGTTGATTATCTCGGTAAGTTCACGATTTGAAGCAATTCGCTCCATCAAATCCAATGGGTCTGTATCGCTTATGCGACTCAAAGCTCGAACTAATGCCGCCTTACCACCTTTTTGTCCGACGCGATGCCGGGCGCGGTATATCATTTTGGAAAAAACAGCAGTGTCCGATGCCCCATTCACAAACAGCTCAACATCTTTTGAGGGAATATTTTCTATCTCTTTCAGGGCGTCTTTAGCAAGCCGAATAGCGCTACCTGAGGCGTCTGGATGCACTCTCCCAACATCGCCCTTAGTCTCAAGCGCAAGTCTTGCGAGTTCACTCGGTGAAGGTGATTTATTAAATGAGTCGAATACCTCCCCAGGAGTCATCTGCTCCGGCTTCGTCACATCCCGCTCCATGGCGCTGCCTCCCGGCATGACCGTGCCTTCGGTAGCGGGCGTCGGCGTCTCCTGGGTAGGAGTGATTGGAGGGGCTTCGGTTGCGGGGGCAGGTGCTGCCGCCTGCGTAGTAGCCGCGACCCTTCGGGCTTTCTCGGCACGATACTTTTCAGCGGCGTTGGTAAAGAAAGCAGCGTCTGGACTCCCCTCCACAGCGGTTTCATTAGCTAAGCGGCTTGAGTCTTGAATCCGCTGTTCAAGCTCTTCGTCGGTAAGGTCCGTCAAAGGGCGCTTGGGAGTGGTCGCTTCCAATTGCGCTTGGCGTTCTGCGGCAGCTTCATCTTGAGGCATGCCTGCATCCACAAGGTCTTTAACGGAAGGTGTTTCTACGGTAGGAGCAACAGTTGGAACTGGCAACTCAACGGGCGTAGTAGCTGCAACGCCTTGCACAACTGCAAGCGCGGCTTCTGTGGCCTTCGTAGCATCAGATGAGACGTTGACTGCATTGGTCAAGAGCGTGTCAGCGATGACTTGGCTTGGCGAAGGAACTGACTGTCCTAGTTGTGATAAGCCTCGAATATTTTGGCGAGAAAATGGAAGCTCCGTGGCTCGAATGTCTTCACGATTGAATGGCAACTGCGTAGGCCGAATATCTTCTCGACTGAAAGGGAGATCAGTGGCCCTGATGTCATCGCGATTAAACGGCAGATTGGTTGCCCGAATATCATCACGATTGAATGGGAGTGTTGTGACTGCCCCATCTAGAGACACCACTGGAATTCCACCTTGATTGAAGTTTTCAAGGCTTTCTTCAGGTGTGATAGGTGGCTTGCTATTAACAGGAATCGCTCCCAACTCTGCCGCGTATGCTTTTTGTTCAGCCGTCTGTCTCTCTGGAGGTGTTCGACCTAGCTTGTTGATCGCGCCAAACATTGCGCCACCAACGCCCTCCCAAAGAGCAGCTTCACCAGCGCCCTCAAACAAACCTGGAGCTTCAACGCCAGTGGGTGCGGTAAGCTGAGTTGAGAGATTGCTGAGAACTTGCGTGGAACCGCCTTCAGCAGCTTCTTGGGCTGCACTCATGCGGATACCTGGAATTACTCTGCCAGCGGCATCATCAACGCCACCAAGGAGGCGACGGGCGGCAGACGTTTCGAGCGCGGAACCGAACGGTAGTAGTTCTGGCAGCAATTCAGATGCGCCACCACCAAGGAGATTCATGTATCCACCAACTCCAGTGATGCCAAGACGCTCATTTTCGGCAGCTTTAGCAGCAGCGCCTTGAGCAAACCCTGTGCCGTATAGGGCAGATTTAGCACCAGCTTGAATGGCTTGATTTGTGAGAGCTTGCCTAGCGGCAGCAGAACCAGCAGTGGCGGCACGTCCAGATCCTAGAGCTTTACCAACAAGTCCACCAACGCCACTTGTGCCAATGATGCTAGCCACATTACCAGCCACATTTGCCACTTTGGCAGGAATGCCTTGCTCGTAAATTGGATTGACTGGCGCGATGTATTCCAGCCCTTCGCGAGCAGATTCGCCAAGATCGCTGATAGGTGTGATGCCAGTCAAAGCGCCAACACCCTCCAATGTGCCTGGAACAATTTCACCGAATCCACGGATAGCACTTCCGAGTGTGGAGCGAACAATGCCTTCGCCAGTGTCGTCTGGCTGCTGCATAAACCACTCGTAAACCTTATCAGCGCCCATTTCTCTCAAGGAGTCGAGCTTCTCAACTTCAGGTAAAAGATTGGCTTTAAACCATTCTGTTTTGACTTCGGCTTGAGCCTGCGGTGGAAGGCTCTTATATTCGTCGGTTACGGTAATTTCATCCCATTTTGGCATGGGGTTAATCTATTTTGACTTGTTGCTTCAAGCAAGTTATTTGGAGCGTGCGAGGTCTTTTAACTTATTAAGGTCTTTCTGCTGTTGCTCTGTCAAAGGCATGCCAGTCGGACTTTCCTTGGTGATTTTTGCAACTGGCTTAAACTTTTCTTTAGCAATCTGTTTCAGAATATCATAATTAGTAATGGATTCTTCGCCAAAAAATCTACCAATTCTGGCTCCAACAGGAGCTTCAGCATTGCGTATGGCCTCAATCTGAGGCTTAACCGTTAGCAGGTCAGTGTTTTCTTTGCTCAATTCTTCACCAAGAATTTCTTCTGCCGTCAATGGTAAGATTTTTTCACCACTTTCACTTAGTGGGTCAACCTCTCTTGTGGGACCGCTCTCAGACTCTTGAAGGATAGTCTGCCAAATGGTTTCGGGTTCATAGCCATTTTTCTTCGCCCACTCATTCACCGTGGATTCCATTGTCTTCTTCGCTCTTGTCCATACAGGATTGACGATTTTTTCTTGCGTCTCTGCCAAAGCAAGGCTGTTTTTTATATTACTATAAGCATTCGCAATAGATTGCTTATTGGCGTCAACTTGATAACGATTCAAATACTTCATCGAAGGAGGATTTTTAATCGCATCCTCCAGTTTTTTTAGAACTTGCTTGCGTGCATCAAGCGAAAGACTTTCTTCACGTACTTTATTATTAATAAATTCAGCATTTCCTGGAATACCAAGATCGGTATTAAGAATCTCTTCGGTGCTATCAATTCTCTCCTCTTGAATAACTTTCGGAGCCTGAGCTTGTGGCAACGCGCTAGCCAATATCGAAGCTGGCAACGCAGCAGGTGAAAATGGAGTGGCGACCGATGCCATACCAGTGAGCGCAGACCTTGCCGCTGCGGACGCTGGGCTTACTTGCTGTTGATCGGTTTGAGTGGCGGCGGCAGGAGCTGCAACGCCTTGATTGAGGCCAACATAGGCTTCATTAGCTTTCTCCCACGCATCCACCGCAGCAAGATACTTTGCATCTGTTGGCTCCAACTCGCCTTCCTCAACTTTCTTCTCGTAGCGTTTAAGCTGATTATCACGAGCATCCAAGATATTCTTCAATCGGCGCTCATCTGAGGAAGCCGCTCCACTACGAGTTTCTTTGCCTGCCACTTTAACCTTACCTGCCTCAATCGCAATTTGCTCCAGGCCCGCATTGCGAGGAAGTTTTTCAGGAGGAACACCAAAAGCTATTGCTCGATTTCTGGCGTCAATAATTTCTTTAGCGGACCTAGCTTCAGCTTCCATACGAGCTTGAGCAGCCCTCGCTTCAGCTTCCGCCCTCTGCTGCTTTGCCTGCTGATAGCCCTTGTATTGATTTTCATACAGTCCAGCCACAGTGCTGAATCGAGGATCACTAAATGCCAAGGGATTGCGAGTCGCCAGATCGCGATATTTCACCGCAAAATCATCGCTCTCAGGGTTGAGATTGCCGCCTGCTAGTTCGCTTGCCGCACGTTCAACCTGTGCCTCAATCTCCTGCTTCTTTCGCAAGTCATTGGCCTCTTTAGCTATGTTGTCATAGGCAAGTTGCGCCTGTTGCGCTTGTAGAACTGGCGCTTGGCGCTGAAGCCTATTAAGCTGCTCCCTTGCCGCAACTCGCTGGTTGAAGTCCACTGCCTCTTGTGCGTATGCAGCATTGCGCTGATTTTGGTAAAAAAGCGGGTCTGCGGGAGCCTGAGCAGGCATTCCAAGGTAGTCGGCAAGGTCGGTGACTGGCATAGGTTAATCTTTCTTCTCTTTTCCTTTTGCTCCACCTTGCTTCATGGCTTCTAGGACAGCCTTATCAGCACGAGCGTATTTGTTGTCCACTCCTTGGCGGGCAGCAGCTTGACCGAAGAACTGCTCTTTTGACATGCCATCGAATGTTGCTGGCTTTCCAGTTGGAGCGGTTGCGCTTCCAGTTCCGTAGCGGCTGGTAACAACACGCTCTTGCGGGCCATAGGATGCAATGACTCCTCCTGTTGGACGCTGGCGAAGCTGCGTTGGCATTGGTGTTGCTAATGGCATTGGAAGATTTCCAGCTACTAGCATGCGCTTTGTGAGTTCCAAATCTGCCGCTTCTGGATTTGCAGGCACATACGAACGCATACCTTGCTCCTCCTGCTCACGCATCCTCATTCGAGCAGCAGCGCCAGCATTCATCAACTTTTCACGAGCGGCTTTTAGAAGCTGTTCGGCGGTTGAGATTTGCGGCCTCGTATTAACAAAAATGGACTGGAAATTAGGCGTGAGTCTGGATGCTCCGCCCAAAGATTCATAACTGTTTCCAGTGTATGGATTGCTCGTTGCATTGAATGTCGGTGATTCCGTGTCACCAGTGAGTGTGATAGCCATATTTTTTAGCGGTAAATGGTGATTAATTGTGGCTTCATCGCGCCAAAAACTGAATTGCGGGCCATCTTTTGAGGCTGAGAGATTCCTTCAGACTGCATATTAGATTGGGCAAATGGAGAAAGAGCTTGGTCAACCTTGCGTGATTCAAGGCGAAGCTGTCGTTCAGCAATACGCTCTGGAGAGTTGCGCGAACGTCCAACAGGAGTAGAAAGCTGCTGCGATGGCGGCAACAGTTCATTGTAGTTCTGCTGCATGTCTTCCAATGCGGCGGCTCTATTTGGACTTTGATTGCGCTGAAAAGTTGAAGCCGCAGGCAAGTTCTGCCTGGCATAAAAAGAGTCAAGACCTGTCCTGCGTTGATTTGATGGTGGCATAATTATCGAGTTTGTGGAGTTTGTCCGGCTGAGAAGGACCAGTCCATCGCCATTTTAGGACGGATAGCTCCTCGGTTTTGTTTCAGCCCTTGGTTAAGAACTTCGTAGCACTTCTGCCAGAAAAGCTGTGACTGTTGAAGCTCTGTGGCTCCACTGTCTTCAAGCTGAATCGCCTTCATTGCGAATTTCAGCGCACCAATGTTGTCGGGCCAGATTAAATCAGTCTCTTGAATGAGTCGAACAAAACGACGCTTACAAAGGCATCGAAGAACTGGCTTATTGTCTGGACTAGCCTCGATTGTGCCAACCTTGTAACGACGATAAATAGGATTCGTTTCACTTGGCTCATAGACGGAAAGCTCAGTCGGAGTGCCAGAAACAACGACTGATAGCGTGACGTTGCCGGTAGTGAGAGGCTTGACCACCTGAGTGACGAACATCTGAACAGCGGTGGTTGCCGTTGGATTAGCGAGCGTTAGGTCAATACCCTCAACACCGTTAGCATCGAAAATGGTGTTGCCGTTTGCGTCGTGACCGTAAATTCGCACAACTTGACCAACATCGTTTGCGTCAGCGATAGTAAGGCGGATCAATCCTGCGTCAGCTTGATACTCCTGCGTGCAAACATCGCCTTGATCCAAAATGATGCGAAGATCTCTCGTTGTCTCGTCAATGTAGCCAGGGCCAGAAGTCATGAACTCCTGCATGCGCGAGAATGGCATCGTGGGCCAGTTGACGCGAGTGACGCCAACAATGGACTCGTAACGCCTTGGAAGGGTAATGTAGCCAGTCGTGGACGGATAATCCACTTGGCCGTACATATTCTTCCACAAACCAGAGTTGATGATCCTCTCGACTCCCTGATTGAGAATCGGTAGGAAAAGCTCTGAATTAGGATTGCCAGGGAAGATGGCATTGCCAATCATTGACCTGACATCCGCAACTGTTAGGCCGGTGGACATCTCCACCGATTCTAACCGTTATGGCTGGATGGGCAAGGGGGATTTTGGCGGATTTGTGGGTAGTATAAACGCATTACCAAGAACGGCTTTGAAAATAGCCAGCTTGACCACATCCTCCCCAAGCTCAGAAATCCAATGCTGCGTCATTTCTACCATCATCGGGTGGTTGATGTTGCGATAAATCTCTAGCCAACCTGTGTAATAATTGTGCAGCTTGTCATCAATCGTGAGCGGGAAAGTTCGCTTCGGCCAGTTGAAACGGTGATTCCAGCCCATTTTTGGATGGCAGATAACCTTGCCGCCATTGTGACGAACCATTTCGGCCATATACCATTCTTCACCACCAAAGCCTCGGAATCCTTGATTGATTACAGGAGCGTTGGCACGGATAAACGAAAAGCATCCCATTCCTTGTGCCGGAATCTCAAAAGGATCACCTGACTTCAAGCCTTCCTTGTTGTCGCCCCAAATTCCAAAGTCGTGACCTCGCCACACGGGGTCGATTTGCTCACTTGTGGCTTTCAGACTGTCGTATAGCAGTGGCCCCGTAAGCATGTTTTTGGATTCTGGATTGCGCGACCAGTATTCCATCATGGCGGCGGTGAATCCAGGTTGGAGCAAAACATGGCAATCAAGGCCAAGGATCACATCACCAGTGGCAAGACTGAATGCGTCATATTTGATGAAGCTACTTTGGCGGTCAGTGACATCAACCACCCGCATATTTGGAACGTCCTTAGCGAAGTGCTTGATTTGCCTTCCATGATCACTGTCGGGATTATTGTCGAGAATCAGGAACTCTGTGTTCTCTGGAAGGTCTTGGTAGATTCGGAGTGATTGAACGGAAAAAAAAATTCCATCGAAATCATCGAAGGTTGCCATTGATATAGTTAGTTTTAATTGATTCATATTTTTGTAAAGACCATCCCAGTGTTTCTCATAAACTCACGCCTCATAGTTGAGTTTTCTCGAATCTGTTGAGTGAGTTCGATGTCCAACTCGTATCCGCATGACGTTATTTTGTCAATCCAGTATTCAGAAGGCTGGCAATTAACATGATGAAATCCTTTCTTTCCTGGCAACGCATGAGTCATGCAGATAGCCTTTTTAGCCAACTTGAATGCAGCTAAGATATTCGGAACATGCTGTTCATCAACGTGCTCCACGAACTCAACGGACCATACTAAATCTCGGTGATGCGTCATTAACGGCCCTTTTGTGAAGTCGTGAGTTATCACATTTTCATTTGAGCAGGATTGGTCCCCGTCAACTCCAATCCATGACACACCAATTAGCTCACACACCTTTTTCATTCCGCCTGGACCACAACCAATATCTAGAATGGATTTAATGTCTAATCTTTGCTTTAACAAAGCTAAAGACCCATCATCAACATGAGTTATATTACAATGCCCTCCAAGATGATTTTGATTCAATTTAATATCCTCCCAAGGACAAATGAAGCAAAGCTAAGTTCATCAGGCAATGGGAAAAGTTCTTTTGATGACGCGAAAACCTTTACAATATCAGCAATTTTACCCAAGTTTGTCATCTTGTGAAAGCAATATTTCCACACAAGGAAGTCAAGAAATTTTGATTTGTATGATTTGTCGCATTCCTGAATTCGCGATGGTATTAATCGCCCCGTGTATTGCGTTACTCCAGACTGCCAAAAGTAACCTGGAGCATATTGCACAACATGCTTACCTGCTGCAATGGCATCTACAACGAATGTTGAGTTATAAACCAAGACAAATTCAGCCTTATCAACGATAGAAATATCCACATGGCCGCACTGGCTTCCGTGTTTATTTGCTATACCTCGAACTATTTCAAGTTCAGACGCATTACCCATCACCACCGGATGAAGTTTTATAAATGCTTTACCCTTGTAGTATGAGCAAGCCTCATCCAAGAATTTGTGATAATCCCCAGTTGATCCAGCCTTCCAAATACTTCTATCGCCAGGATGTTGCGCGGTTATTACAATACCATCCCATTCGACTTTCTCATGAGACTGCCTAAACTTGGACATAGTTAATCCTCTTTTCTGCATTTCAGAAAAAGAAACCTTGGCATCGTATGATTCAATAATTCCGCGAGCCATTGGGAAGTTGAATGACGCCTTCTCGTAAAGCCCCATTGAGTCGATGTGAATTCCATCCCAAAAGAAACCAGTCTCAATCATCGCGCATCTGGTTTGATGAACCGAATCACCCCAAGAAATCACGAAATTTTCTGGATTATTTCTAACTTCACTGCCGGTTTTGGAAATAGTGATTCCAAATTCCGCCATCTTTGAGTAGTCTTGGCTCTTCAGATAGTGAGGCCAAAGTTGATCTACAATTATCATGGCGGCGGCGTTGTCGTCGTCGTCAACGGTGGCTGAGTCGTCGATGTTGAACTTGTAGAGGTGGAACTCGTTGAAGTTGAACTACTTGTAGTCGAACTCGTCGTCGTCGGTGGCGCAGTAGTTGTGGTCGAGCTTGAAGTCGTGCTGCTTGAAGTCGTAGAACTTGTCGTCGAAGATGTTGTGCTACTCGTCGTCGAACTGGTCGTCGAACTGGTCGTCGAACTGGTCGTCGAACTGGTCGTCGAACTGGTCGTCGAACTGGTCGTCGAACTGGTCGTTGAAGAGGTTGTACTTGAAGTCGTCGAAGTTGGTGGAGGCGTAGTCGTTGTCGAAGTCGTTGGCGGAGTTCCAGGGCCAACAAAAAGAACGCTGCCAGTAAATACCCCTCCAACAAAAGTTCCAGATAGCTGAATATTTGATCCGGCAGCAAATGGTGGACCTGAGTTATTGATACTATCCATCTGCACATTCGACCTTGGCAGATTAGCAATCACCGTTGAGGTTCCGTCACGGCTCACATTCGAGCCAATTCCAGACATTCCCCATACCCAATTACGTTGAGCAAATGGGCCGTTCTCAGATGCAAATTCTCCGTTTCCAGTATTAATCATTGGATCACATCGTCTGGAGGTGGTGGGGGATAGATCGTGATCCGCTCCCTCAACCAAAGACCGTTAGTGTTCTGTTGGCGGTCCTCAATGATGAACGGTGCCCAATCTAGGAAATTTGTCGCTGGAAAAATCTGCGTAAAAGAATTACGATTTGTGGGCGCTGGATATACGCCGACACCTAAAACTGGCGTTTCTGGCTGAACCTTTGGAAACACGCAGGTTGGATGCAAGCAACGCTCAAATTTCATGCTCAAACCAATGTAATTACCATCAACATCTGTTGGAACAGGCTGGATGTGGGTTAATTCACCAGCAGAATAGGCCACATCAGACAAGAACTGCTCAACCAAGATAGTGCTATTATACGAGATTCCAGGACGATAACGATACCTTGGCAGAAGCCTATCAGCCGTCTCTGTATTTGCTCCATTGTTCACCACTTGCGGGAATCCAACTGCTCTAGCTGCGAACAAGTCTTCAAGCACAGAAGGCCAAGTGTATTGCCTTGTGTCGTAGTAGAAATTAAACGGAACTCTGCGTTGCGCTGGAGTCCTTGCTCTACCAAAAAACAACGTGATATGGTCAGCATCAGGTTTTTCAGACTTCAGGTAAACATAGTCACCGTAAGCAGGGAACTTTGAAAGCATCTCGCGTCCAACTGTCCACCCACACTGCTTGAATGATGTTGGGCGCACACCAGCAAGTGAGGCGCTTTGGGCCGAAATCAGCGTCGATCCATCTGGAAACACCAATTCAGGACCGATGTAATCCTGTGGAACTCGCACAGAGAACATAAACTCCTCTTCATGCGGAGTCGGTAACAGTTGGAAATTGCTAGCCATTAGACCGTTTCAGGTGGTTCATTGGAGATTTGATCGCCATCTGCCCATGTGGCATACAAATATGTTGGTGTGGCGCTATTAGCCTGACGGAATCTCCAATGGGTTTTCTTGAGAACGGATTGGCGAAGATCAGTATGCGACACTTCATCGCTGGTGGTTGAAGTGACAGATGATGGAATAACGCTTACGTTCGTGCCGTATGTTACTAAACTAGCAGTTGAGGAATAAGTTCCATTTACAGTCTGTACAGTAAGTGGATCAACTGGAATCAAGCCAGCCTTAAATGCCAATTTTTCAGAATTAACCGAAGTTATTGTTGTGATTGAACCACCTTCAGCTGGAGGGGTAACCGTCAAACTACCTGGCGCTGAAAAAAGAGATGTTGAAGTATCAAACAGATCTCGATATTCGCTAGACCAGATATTCATTTCTGGCTGCGTTTGAACAAGAGTGCCCGCTGTTATATCCGAGCCAAGGTTCAGCGCAGAGCCTCCTACTGTGGATGCAAGTTGGAAGGTGTTTCCACTCTTGTTGATGACGTAATAGGTAACGTTGACTGCCAAAGCGGAACCTCCAGTGATCGCTTGGAAATAAACCGCATCTCCGTTAAATAGCCTGTTGCTGGCGATTGTCAGTTGATCCGATGAATTTGAACCAGTAACACCTTGGTAAACTGCTTGCACTCCAGTCAGAATAATCTCATCAATTTTCGAGAATTTCTGCCAGCGGCGGTCTTTTCGGAAGAGATAAACGTCTGAAGCCATATTTTTTACCATATCCGCTTGACGGAATGATGCAAGTGGGATTATGGTTAGATCGAATTCAATCTGGTTTGCGCTGTGGAGCAGTGCATTCTGCCCATTGCAAGCCACTGAGGCCGACATTGCTCCACGATGTCGGCCTCTTTGCGTACAGTGGGCATCCCCACACTAAAAGTTACCAGTTTTTCAAAAACTGGCGTGTAACAGTAGGAAACCGTTTGTTTTGACGAGCCTATATGTGAAGGAGCGGGGCCAATCTTACCGACTGGCTTAATGCATTCCAGCAATGGAGTCTGCCGGAGTCCACGAAAGAAGACTAGTCTAGGTCAGGTGACCGCTGGACGTGCCGGATTCGGGAAACCGAAGTGTTGAAGGGCGATGATTCCCGCGTGGAAAGTCTCACTAAAGCACTAACAGACTTCCTTAGCCGGGGTCTGTTAGTGCATCGAAACGAATTAAGCCCGTTGGAAAGTAAATGATTAAACCAGCCTACAAACTAGAGATTGAACAGAGCGGACTGACGCAAAAAAAGTGGTACGCCAAGGTGTACCTGAGATCAGAGCATTGGAGCATATTGAGAAGCGCAAAATTTAGAGAGGTTGGTAGGAAATGTGAGATTTGCGGAGAAACAGAGTCAATCGAGGTTCACCATATTCGATACCGAGATATTTACGATGTGCGGACAAGCGATCTTCAGGTTTTGTGCTCTGCACATCATGCGGAGGAGCACGGTTTGAAAAAGAAGCGAAAACAGAAGTCCAATAAGAAAAAAGCGAAAAATAACTCAATTCTCAATGAACATCCAGATTCTATACCAAGCTCGTACCATGATTTCAGAGCGAAGATTGATCCGCTATACCCATTTGAGAGCGCACAACAAGCCCTTCCAAAAGTCCCGATCAAGGATAGAAATCGAACCATAAATCTTCTTGTAAAAGAGTTGAGGCAAACGCTTGGAAAGAAGGGAAATAAAAAAATACTTATGCGCCTTCGATCTTTAAAGAATGGCAAAACAGCAAAATCTTACCGATTAATATTGGGCATCGGTCCAACTAACTCAGTTACAAAACCAATTGATCGACATGGGTCAAAACCTGACAGTAAATGGAACGCCAACAAGTTTAATTTTGAGTGGAATGAATGGATTAAAAGCATGCCAAAAATAATTGATACTGTTGAAAGTTTTAGAAATTGTTATGGAATCAACTTGAGAGCAAGGCATCAACGATTTTTAGATGGTGTCTCACTAGTATGGAAAAAGCCATGTATCCCAACTGAATAAATGATGATCCGCTACTACCGACTCGCCAACGGTTCAATCTTTCGCTATCACGGCGTCATGATGCTCAAAAAGTCTGTATTCAAGGCGGTGACGCACTCATTCACCCTTGGGAAGAATAAGACCATCAATGTCCTCATGCTTCCATTCGTTAAAGTTGAAGTCGTAAAAGCGAAATAATTTGCATCGCGTTAAATAACGTGATAAGATTGATGACTATATGAAACCAATACAAGTAAAAACCACGCAAGGTCAACGCTATCGAATCCTCCGAGAGATCAACTGCTTGAGTCAGCAAGCAGTAAATGAGCACATGGGACGTGCCTCAAGTTGGTGCTCGCAGCTAGAAAAAGACTGCTTTGAACTGACTGTTGATGCCGCCTTAAAGATGGCAAGGATGTACAAAGTAACTCTTGATCAGCTTATTGGAGAAGAAGCGATAGAGGTTGTGCTGATGCCGAAGGTGAACGGATTTTGATTATCAATATGAACAACAAAATAGAACTGATCGGATATTACGGCAGCGATGAAATTCATGCTTGCTCTGCATGGACAAGCACCAGCAGAGAAATCACAGATGAAAAACGAGAGCGCATTCCTAAACTATTAAAAATGCTAGCAGATGCAGGTCACCATACACCTTTTGAAAAAAGCAGTCTTCACTTTCTTGTGGATTGCGACATTGCTAGCCATATTCATCTGCTCAAGCATCGCATTGGCGTTTCAATCAATGGAGAGAGTGCTCGGTATAAAGAGCTAAAGGAAGACAAGTATTATCTTCCTGATGATTGGGATGGTATTTACCCAACTCATGATGTGGGTTCTTCTGATTGCCCGATTGCGACAACAGAAAATTCATGGTCTAATATTCTTGAAGAATATACAAGAATGGGAAATACTTTATACCATGCCTGCCTCAAAGACCTTGAGCCTATTCTTGGTCGCAAACGCGCCAAAGAAAGTGCTCGCTTCTTCAAGTCATACAACAGCCAGATTCAAGCCGATGTAATGTTCAACTGGCGGAGCTTTCATCACTTCTTGGCATTGCGTAACAAGCCAGATGCTCAAAAAGAAATTCGAGACATTGCTGCTACTATGCTTGAGCTTGTCAAGAACATCGAAGGCAATCCTTTCAAGCACACGCTTGAGGCTTTTGGATATTAAGCAGCCCACAGGCCAGCCAACTGCTTGAATCTCTTCTGCAATGGATTTGGTTTGCCGGGATTGTGATTTCCCGGCTTGTCGATACTTGAGAGTCCATGTTTCTCACGGCAAAGCTCAATAAGAACGCAGGCGCTGTCATAAACGTCCGGCGACTTACCTGTTCTGCGCTTCATATCGACTTTGGACTCAACCTTGATGCGTGATCCTCCATCAAGTGCCTTGTTGTCTTTATACTTACGAACAGTCATCTCGTCAGCCATCTCCTTTGTGATGTTGCGTAACTGATCGCAACGAATCAGTTCTTTGCCACAGCCCCAAAGTTCGCTAACTCTGTTAGCATACCTTACACTCGATTTCTCACGATCCGCAGCAGACACAGGACGATCCGAAGCCTTGCCACCGAAGTCCACACGCAAGAAGGTATTCCCCCACTTGCTCCACATGGCGTCAGCAAAAGTTTTGCCACCACCAGCAGACGCATCAATTGCCACATCCTTGATGTCGATTCCGTCTTTCTTACAGATGTCTTTAATCTGCTCAATAAGCTGCGTAGTGCGGTCAACATCGCGTTTGCTGGCATCGTCATTGAGAAGGATATGGCGCTCAAACTTGAGTCGTTTCTTGCCATCAGTGCAGATGCCAATAGAGCCAATCGTCATCACCGTTTTGTCGCCACCACTGGTATATGAAAGGTCGATGCCGCATACCTTTGTTGGAATCCCCTGCCACACGCAATCCTTGGGCGTCTTAATGATTTCAGCTGGCGAATAAATATTGTCATCGTCTCCATCAAGAAGGAACGCACCAAGGACACCTCGCCAGTAAGCTCGCGTATGCTGGCCTAGCTTTTCTCGCTTTTCTTCCAACATCTCACGAGTCATCAAGAACGGGTAGATCGTTTTACCCTCAATGATGTTTGGCGATGTTTCGTTATTGATGCGGATGACGTGAGCGCCCTTCCCTTTCCATTCATCCCAATCTGGGTTGTAGCTGTCCCATCCTCCAGGAATAGGCTCACAAAGCTGCCCAAAGGTATCGAATGGCGAATTGGCGTTGGCTAGCGCGATAAGCTGGACATTTGGATTCTGGGTCAAGTTTTCCTCGAACGTATTGATGATGGATGGCGAAAGTTCAGCGCACTCGTCCAGAACAACAATGAGCTTACCGCCAGGACCATGCTTCTGACCTCGAATGGCGCGTGAGGATTCAGCGGCTTTGCTTTGCTCACCTGGAAACAGTCGAATGCCATATTCATCCATTACAACGCCAGTGTTCAAGTCCATCGACTTAATGCAGTGAGAAGACTCAACCAACTTGCCAGGAGGTGCTCCAGCCATGCCATTGAAGTAACGAGTAATCTGGCCCCAGATACGCCCCATCGAGTCCTTGATGGTCGTGGTGTTGACGAGAACGACGTTCTTGTATGGATTTGCCAACCACCAAACGAGACAGTAAACGGCGAACAAACCAGTCTTGCCGCCAGAACCACCGGATGAGATCGCGAGACGCTTATTCTCAAATGCGGCTTTTGCCATCTTGATCGCCCAAGGATGCCACATGAACGGAGTTCTACTTCCTGGATAGTTCCAGATGAGGTTCACCGCGTTGACGAAATGAATCCACGCAGGCTTTCCTTGTGGGTTTTTATCGCCTTTCCAACCGAATAACGAACCCGTTGGACACTTGAGGAAGATCAACTCGACATCCAGTTGATTGCCGAATTGATGATCAAACTTGATGCCATACGTCTCGATTGGTCCTCGCGTTAGTTGGACGACGCGAGATTTTTGGGGCTTCTGCTTCATATCTGTTGAATGGGTAGTTCAGAACTGGTAAGTTTCAATATTATATGATCTATGAACATCTGCCAAACTTGTTATAAAAACGGGCGATCTCTGTGGCAAGGTTGTTGTCTATGCAGCAAGGATGTTATGACATCCAGCCAATTCCATGCTTGGAACGCAACTCGCAGGGTTCATCACGATATACCTCAACCAAAGATTGAGGTAAAGAAGGTGGTCTTTAGAAAGCCAAGGCCGGTCTTTGGGCAGCGGTTGCAGAAGTGACTTGCGATAAGTCAATTTACGATGTCATATCTGCAAAATTATGAACCATGAAGTTGAGACTATTGAAGATGCGCTGACGATGCTGCAAGCGACTGTATTTGAGCCAGAGTTTGCCGCTCCTTTGATCAGGCGAAATATTGAACACGGGCTTTGTTCAAACTATGAGATTCAGTTCTTCAAGGGGCAGAATGGCGTCTGCATGACCGCGAAAATAACCCCCTCCTACAAACCGAAATATCTTGGGAAGCACGAAGGTCTGGAGTGATCAACCAAACTTCTCTACCCACTCAGCTAGAAAACGGCTAAGTGGAATGCCATCTCCATCTGCCATCATGCACTTGCAGCCTTCTGGCTTGCATTCAATCCAAGTACAGCCGTCGTGATTGATCTTGGGCGAGTTGCCATGACGGCATTTAGCGCGTGACTCAAACTGGTTTTTGATGACTTCAAAGTCGGTCATTTTGTTGCCTGAAAGTGCATCGCATCTCTGCCCCAAAAAGCGCCAGCAGCAATCCAACCTTCTTTAGCAAACTCCTCCATAACCTCAAGTGGCATCGTTGCGCGTGTCGGCCAAGAAACGTGATTGCCATTATTGTCTGGATCAAAATCAACAGCAGCACCGCGAGCATGTAGGCTTGGAAGGCTACCTCCGCGCATTGCTCGATTATTAAAACATCCCGCATACTTTTCCAGGATTCTGCGATGCGGACCCTTTGAGATTGCAGTTAAAATACGAAGCAAACTCGCTGACAACTTGTTATGGCAACGGATGGAATTAACTGTCTTTCCGTCATATTTTATTCCAATGCTGGAAACATCAATAATTCGCAATTGTGATTGATCTCCGGCATTTCCATAGAACTTAGTTAGACTTGCTTGATCAGTCGCTGGCCATGGAGATCTGGAAGGCATTAGATTCCGTAGATATTTTTGGCAAGCTTCCATGCTTTTGGGACCCCAAAATCCATCCGCCTCAACACCAACTTTTTCCTGTATATTTTTAATTTCGTTTTGAGTCATACTTTTGGATAGCTAACAATAATGATGCCCCAAACAAGCAGGCAGATGGCGGTTATCGCAAGAATAGAAACCTGCGCGATAGAGAAATCTTGAATCATGGGTGTTTGTCTTCCTCAATCATGCGAGTGTTATGCTTGTGAAGGAATTTAGCCAGATCACTGCTGAGTGTATCAACAACTTCCTCTGGCAGAATCCATTCCCACTCATGGAGAAATTCATGTATGAGAATACGAAGGTGGTGCTGCCCGCGCAAACGCTCGTCAATCTCAATATTACCGTTGCCGTAAGCAAGACCTAAAGCCTTGTGACGGCCCAGCTTTCGCTTTTTAACGGTTATTGAAGTAACCTTCACTGTTTTTGGCGGATGCTATCAACCATTGCTATGGTGGCCCCACGAATATTATTTTTGATTTGATAGCTTGTTTTATTTGGATTGCGAGCAAGAGAAGCCTTGATTCGATCTTCAAGTGAAGGATTGTCATTGGCTGCTTCCTTCTGTCGGTAACAACGAACGCGAATTGTCATGCGACGTTTAGCATCCCAAACTGGGAAGTCTTGTGCCTCAAATGCTCCAGATGAGACACCGTTTTTCAGCATGTCATGTACTCTTTCTGGAGAGCATTGAAGCTCTTCGGCAATATGCTCCTTGGTATCCCAACCATGGGGAATGCAATACTTTTCAGCGTTGATCTTGTCGATAGCCTTTTGCCATTTCATTTGGTTTTGTGGTATGGTTGTTAATCGACAAAGATTGGGAACGTGACCGTTCTTCCGTATCGCTTGTCAAAGATAAAGCCAGTCTGTGATGGTGGCTCGTAAGGTGCCTTGATGGCGATGGAGTAAGCATTGAAGCCAATTAAGCTCCCGTTACACACCCACTTTGGATTCTGCTGGCTTTGATGCCAATGACCAAAGATGTCTAGGTCTGCTGGAACACCTTTGTTCCACGAAGAAATAGCCTTCTCAACTGGGATGGTCAATCCACCAACGCCACCTTGGTATTGTAAGCCGTCTCCGTGATGAATGCGGAGCGTCTTGCCATAGAGGTCCAGAAGCAAATGGTAGCCGTCAGAAACGTGCCAAGAAGCCTTGTCGGCAAGATGCTTCGCCATTGTTTTGTAAAGCATCCACTCATAGCTGTTTGCAGCGCCCGTAGCATGACGTGGCTTGCGAGTGTTGCGTCCGTGATTCCCGTAGCAACATGGAATCACAATTTCTCCAAAGTGCTTGGATAGCAATTCAACTCCGCTGGCGATCTGATCTTGAAGCCACAACACTGTCTGCGTTGGAGACAAGGCGTTGTTTTCCATTAGTTCCTCGTGGATGTAGCCAGTCATTAAATCGCCACCCAAGATCAGTACAAGGCGATCAATTTTGGCACCATGGCGTTGAATCTTTGCCATGCGAATAATCGAGTTCCAGAAGCGATTGATTCGCTGTGCAGCAATATCAAGATTGAACTCGTTGAGGTTGTTGATGGTTTTTC
>Ga0247723_1000504_pt1 | contig 26929 bp, 41 predicted proteins | sample MSEWelMarce5H_FC_FD_189079 | JGI IMG/M metagenome (GOLD analysis project Ga0247723, IMG submission 189079) | Subsurface sediment microbial communities from gas well in West Virginia, United States - MSEEL Well Study Marcellus 5H_FC | ecosystem: Environmental > Terrestrial > Deep subsurface >... | reverse complement strand
TGATTTGGTTGATTTCATCCCGGATGGCAAATTGTTCATCATTCATTTCACCGGTCAATTGGTTTTCCAAATAAGACATCCGCCATTTCAATGATTCGATGTCCTCTGCATGTTGTGGTTGTTTGTATTTCATTTTTTGGGTTTTAATACGTTCACGGGTTGTAATCCACGGCCAATCAAATTAAGGTCAACACATTTTCCGGCATCATGTTCATTGTCAAAATTTTTGGTGGTGTGTTTCCCATTGACAATAATTGATGCTTGATATGACCAACGGCCGTATGATTTTATCACATATACATATTTGTATTTGGATTTTTCGGGTTTTGTTAATAATGCCATTAATTGAATTTTTTGTTGTTGAACTTTTGTTGCAACCGGGTTGACAAATCAACCAACATCGAATGGGATTCCGGTTGGACCAATTGGGTTTTGTGTTTCTCCAAAAACAATTCAATGGTTCGGATGATTCCATCATTGTGTTTTTGGCCATTGGATTCATTGTCCAAAATTCGGTGGATGAAATCGTAATCATCCACCATTTTTTTCCATTTTGCCGTCGTCATTTCAATGTGATTTTCAATGCCGTTGTTGAACTTTTGATTGGTGGGTTGATGGTCACAATTTCCCCATCATCGGTGATGATGTTCATTGGTTCTTTTAATGACTTCAAAAACGTTTCCCGTTGCCTTTTTAGTTCGGAATAGTGTTTGACCATTTCATCAAAACGTTTCCATTCCGGGCAATTGGTGGATTGATAATCGTATTTGACACCGGTTTCCACGGAATCAATCACGGCACCAAACATTTCCGAACGTTTGCCATGCTTCATTTGTTCAACCATGGCATCATCATTGGTCATTTTGATTGCATTTTCCAATGCATCAATCACCATTTTTGCCTTGACACGGAATTCCAATGGGTTGGTGATTCCTTCATGAATGTTGAATATCATTGCCTCTGCTAATGCATTCACGGATGATTTGCCGGAAATTGAATCCAACAATTTTTCGGTTGTGATAATCATGTCCATTGTTTTGATTTTATTTTGTTTTAAAACTCCATTCAACACCGGTTGCAATGTAAAATTCATCCATCATGGTTTGGTCCACTTCAATGAATTCATTTGCCTTTTGCACAACATCCAATTCCCCAGCCAACCAACGTTCAATCACTTGTTTGGTCAATTCCGGTGTTGGTTTTCTTTTCACCGGCACATTATCCGTTTTTTTGGCCGTGGTTGGTTCGTTTTTGGTGTTGCCATACTTTGGGCCACCTTGGTTTGTTTTGACCTTTGAAACCGGCGCATTTGCCGTTGTGTTGCCAATGGCACCATTGCCATCATCATCCGTTTGAATAACACCAAAACATGATGCCAATGAATAACGCCGGGCATAAGTCAAACCTGCCCCAAATCCGTGGGCATCGTTTTTGGTAACGGGAACCCATGTGACACCATTTGAAAATGTTTCCCCTGATTCGTGAATGATGATGGTTTCAACCCCAACAAAATTGTTTTCCCGGTGAACCCGTTGAACATATCCCAACCCGTTTTCAGCCAATGGTTTTTTGATTGCCATGGTAACGGATTCCAAATCCGCATACTTGGAACCGAAAAATGGGTTGTTTGAATCCATGATTGCCCCGGCAATGGTGGATTGTGCCTTGACCAATGATTTGGCCAATGATTTGATTGTGTTTTCCATTAAATTGTTTTTTTTGGTTTTGCAAATTTATTTGTTCAATTCTTTTTTCCAAATCAATCCAACAAAAATTGTTTGATAATTTCCAATTTGTCCGGTGAAATTACCCCATCAATGATGCATTTTCGGTATGTCGGTTGACTGATTGGCAAATCAGCAATGCGATAACCTTTTTTTACCCGGTTGTATTCCAAATCAATGGCCAATGCATCGGACACGTTGGGTTGAATTTTTTTCCGGCCCACCCGGATTTTGTTGATTTCACGTTTCATTTTTTGAAATTAAATGTGATTAAAAAATTGTTTTCATTTCGGTTCAATTGGAATTCAAATGTGAATTCCGTTTCATCAATGTCCATGGTGAATTTTGGTGAATGGGCAATGGTTGTTGTGTATTCGTTGCAATACTTCAATGACCAATTCAATTCATCCAACAATGATTCATCGGAATCCCAATCAAAATGTTTTGCGATGTGGTAAATGTCCCACAACATGTGATTTGGCACCGAATCCCCATCCAATGGTTTGATGGTAAATGACCAACCGGAATCACCATCATGATGTCCAATCGAATTCAAATTTGGGATGTTCACATTATTTGTTTTCATGTCTTTTGATTTTTTTGTTTTCAATACGTTTTGAAATGTAGGCCCCAACAAAAACCATGTATATCATGGTGAATGGGTTTTTGGTGATTAGGAAAATGAACAATGTTACCAATCCCCAAATGGTTGTTTGTGTATGGTTCATGGGTCAATCAATTTCGCAAAGTGTAACCCGGTAATCGAACCCAATTCCACCGGCCATGTCACCATCAATGTCAAGGTTGTGGAAATCCGCAAATTCACGGAAATGTTGTTGGGCCATTTTTTCCGTTGGGAATGTGCGCACATCCAACGTTCTTGTTGGAAAATGCATGATTTCAATTTGTTTTTTCATGTTTTTGTGTTTTTGATTGTTGAACTATAAAACAAAGGTAATGCCCAAAATGAATTGTGCAATACTTTGAGCAAAATAAATTCAAAAAAATATTTGTGATTTTTGCAAATTGTGGGCAAACACTATCAAAAACAAAGATTTTTTGAGCAAAAAAAATGTGGCGAATTTCACAATTGGCCACACTCCAAAAAAAAACTACATGAAAAACACTATCAAAACAAAAAAAACGGCCATGGCAAAACCACGGCCATCAATCAAAAACAATGAATGGAATTCATCGTTTCAAATATAGTTCATTTTTTTGAATCATCAACCGCAAATTGTGATGTTCCGGCCATTATTCCGCCACATGCAATCAAATAACCGGCAACATTCACCACGGCCACGGGCAATGCCACGGGAAATGCCAAAATCATGGCACCAACCGAACCGGCAATGATTCCCATGGTTTGAACTTTTTTGAAAAACTTTGGTGTTGGTCCGTTCAAACGTTCCAAAACACCCATTTCATTTGCTTTTTTCATTTTTATTGGGTTTTGTTTCACTTATTCCACGTTTCAAATTTTTGATGATGGATTCATAAATAGAAAAACCATACAACAATTTGAATGATTCATCAATGGATTTCAATTCAACCATGGCAATGACACCAACACAAATTTTGGTGAACTCCAAATTGGTCCCAATGATTATTTTTTCCAACATGAAAACCGACAAAACGGCCATGTTGTACAAAAATATCTTTGAAATCGAATGCCCCATTTTTCGGGAACTTATTTCATCCCCGTTTTTGTATGCCCTGAAAATTCCAAAAATGAAATCAACACCAATCAATGTGGACACCAACAATGCCAATGGAACCAATGGTGATAAAAATGCCACCACACCAATCCACAAATGAATCAACCATGATTTCATGATGGTTCAATTTCAAGGTATGAACCACCACCATTGGTGGATTCCCACAAACGGCATCCGGGTTGATACAATGCCATGGCATCCGACAAATTCAAATCGTATTCGGTGGAACCATCCACCAATGTAACTGCATAAACTTTCATCATGATGTCAATATTTCAATGTACGCAAATTCCAATGATGCCGTATCCCCGGCCGTGGCTTTTTGAATAGTGATTGTGAAATCAATTGCACTTGACAAACTGATTGTGTTGTTTGTCACGGCACCGGTTCCGGTTCCATATCCGGATGATGTTGCGGATGGAAACAATTTCAAATTGGTTGATGATGTCACAATTGCCAATACTTCCATTTGAACCGAATTCACGGATGCGGAAATGGATGCCGGTGAATAAACTTGGTTGCCGATGATTGTATTGTTGCCCAATCGGACACGTGGTGTTTTTGTTCCGGCATTGGATGAAAATGACCAAACAACACCAATTTTGATGATGTCATTGACCACCAATGTATTTGCCGGAATGCTTATTGTTGTCAATACTTGTTCCGTGGTTTGATTCCCGGACAAAACCGGTGTTAAAAAACGAACCGATGGCCGGACAACCTTTGGGACATCGGATGCCCCAATTGGTTGGAATGTTTTATCACCACGAAAAAATTGTGATGTTGTCCCGGCCGTGATGGTTGGTTCCTTGGAATTCAATTGTGTTTGAATGGCGGATGTAACACCATCCAATGTTTGGAACTCCGCATTGGTCACATTCCCATTGGCCAATTTGGTTGCATCAATTCCGGATGGCAAATCCGCCCCGGCAATGGCACGGGATTCCCACAAATTGGTTGTTGAATTGAAAAACAATCCATTCCGGTTGGTTGGTGTTTGTGCGGAAACATTATGCAATTCATCCAATTCATACCCGTTCTGTATTGCCACTTCGATTGAACCTTGGTTCGCATGGACACGTGTGACAATACCAATATACACCAAATGATTTGGTGCGTATTGTTTCACCATGGTCAATGCCCCGGCCGTGGTGGAACTCAAATACAATTGTGCGCCCTCGGTGAATGCCGTGGTATCCAACCCGGCCAAATCCCCCCGAACCACAACAAATCCATTTTGGTTGTTTGGTATATCCGCTTGGATGATTCCAAACGTTTGTGCGGATGTTGTGTCACCGGTTGCAATGGCTTTTGATACAACGGCTTTGTTTCCGGATGCGCCGGAAATATAAACGGCCGTTCCTTTTGTCAATGTTGCCCCGGTTTCATTTCGGATTTCCCGAACCAATGTCCCGGATTGACCGGCCGTTGGGAAATCGGTTGGTGTTCCAACACCATCCAAATATTGGGCCGTGGTTCCCGTTGGTATGTCAAATTTCCCGGCAACTTCGGTTTGCAAATCCGTAAATGTTGTACATGTCAACAAATCGGAACAATTAAATGAACCACCACCACCGGATGATTTCAATTCCAAATCCCCATCCGCCAATCCGGATTTCCACCAATATTCAACGGCCCCGGAACCATTATCAACAACAATGGTCAATCCAATTTCACGTTTGTCAAATGGAACACCAATGATGGCATCCCCGGTTGATTCCCATGGACCAACACGGCCATCTAAATGGGCCGGTTTGTTCAAATTAAAATTGTCGGTCAAATTTATCATATCAATACAAAGTCATTTGGGTTGTGGCATTTGTTTGCCAATTGGAAACATAAACATCATACACAACCCCATTGTGTGTTGTTGTATCTGCTAAATTGAACAATGTTGAAATCAAACCCCGGTCAATCAATGAACGGCGCCAATTGGTCACGGAAATGGTTGATGGGATTGCAAACCACAAATACATGTTTTCCGTGGCATCCGGTTCAAATGCATCAATGTCAATTTCCATTCCGGGCCGGATGGCAATGGAATAACCATCCCAAAAATCACCAACAATTCCGGATTCATTTGCCCCGTAATAAAACACCCATGGCCCGGTCAAACTTGGAATGGCGCAAATACTTGGACCAAATGGGATGGCCAAATTGAATTGAACCCGGCAACCGGCAACCCGGTCCGAAAATACATCATCAAAAAATGTCACGGATGGTGAACCCACCAATTCCAATTCGTAATCATTGGTAAATTTGGCAACATAATCCGTGGCCAATTGCAACATGTCCGACATGATTTCATCCGGTTGTAATTGTTGCAAATCAACACCATCCGCCGTGGTTGGACCATCCGCCAATTTTTGGAATTCCTCAACTTTGTCCATGAAAAACAAACCACAATTCAATTGGCAAAATCCGGAATTCAATGTGGCATTGTCCGGTGATGCGAAAACCAATGGATAATATATCCGGTCAACATCCGCATCAACGAAATTCACGATTTTTGCGGAATTTGTGTCCGTTATTCGGCCCGTTCCAAACGAATTCACCAACGGATGAATCCGGGAAAACTCCAACAACGCTTTTTTCACTGAATTCCAACTTTTCATGCCACAATTTTTTTATTTTTTCTTGGTTCTTTTTATGCATACAAATCAACAATTGCACCCGTTTTCCCCTTGGAAACGTTGTTCAAACGTTTGTTTGGTCCAACAATCATCCAACACCAACCCGGTGTTGTAATTTTCACGTGATGGGATGATGTCATCAATGGAATTGTTGCCGTTGTACAATGGATAATCGGAAACATTTGCAATGATAAAACGGGTTAAACGTTCGGAATACCATTGGGCCTTGTTTTTGAAATAGTCCATTTGTTTTTGTAACTCGGACATTGATGCCATGGTGTTGTTTTCTGATTGCCCACGTTCAACATTTTTGTTGACATATCGAAATGACAAAATCATTGGTGATTCCGCCATTACCCACATTTTCAATGCCGGTTGGATATATTCAAACAACAACGTTTGGTTTTCATTTGACAAATTCCCATCAATGATTTGTTGGTCAATTTCATTGTACAAATCCGAACCGATGATGGGTTGGATTTGCATTTCTTGACACATCATCACCAATGGTCGCAACTTGACCATGGAAACGTTTTCATTGATGAACGTTCCATTTTTCAAATCCGTTTCCGTAATAAATAGGGCCTTATCCATTTTTTTATCAATTACGTTTTTTCACTAATGTTTGAACCCAAATGTGACGGCATGATGGTCGTGTCAATCCGGTTTTTTTGTCGGTGTAAAATCCGCCTCTACGTTCCCAAACCGAATAACCCATCTTTGCGGAAATTTGGTTGATTTCCTCACGTGTGTAATACCGGCCTTTTTCAATCATGTATTTGCAAAATTTACGGGATGTTTCCAATAATTTTGGCCCGTATTCGGGCAACACATCGTATTTGTACCGGATTTCCAACATTTGTGTCATGTCCTTGGACTTAACCCAATCTTTTGCCGGTTCCCCAATTTCTTTCAATGTCCCGGTTACTTTGATGGAACCATTTTCAATCAATGCGGAAATACGTTCGGCAACCAAATCAATGTCCAATCCCAATTCGGTTGCAATGGCATCCGATGAAATGTTTGGGTTTTTGTCAATTTTCTTGACAATTTGTTTGTCAATATCTTCATACTCCGATTTGAATTCGTTTTCTTTTAATTCAAACCCATATCGCATTGGCCGTGATTTCAATAATTCAAAACCCGATTGACATTCACCATGGTTTTCAAATTCTGCAATCAACAAATCATCATCATCCATGGATGCAAATGATTGTTGTGTTGTTCCCAATCCAACCAATGAACGGATTTCCGCATCGGTTAATTTTTCCAACACTTTATTGGCAACCAATGGTGACAATGATTGGATGGAATCGGTGGTTTTTGGAACTTCAATTGTGTCATCCGGCAATCCCATCATGGCACGTAATTCACCACGGGATGCAATTTGCAACAACGTTTGTTCACTTAATTGTTCTTTGATTGGTTCGGTTGGGATGATTTCCAACACATTGCCAAACCCATTGAATGACAACAAATAATTGTATGAACGGATTTGTTCATTTGCTCGGTCCTTTACATACACCGATTTGAACAATTCATAAGATTCAACCAATTCCGAACGGCCACCCAATTGGCCGGATTCCTTAATACCGAATAACATTCCGGATGTCACACGATGCGCCGTGAAAATTTCTTGTTGGATGGATTCATTAAGGATGTCAAATTGTTTGTCAAGGTCATTCGCTTGAACCGGAATCAATTTCATCCCGTATTCGGCCCCATCGGTGAATTCAACCATGATGCGTTCACCATCATCCCCACCGAATTTTGATTTGACTTTGCGTTCAATTTCACGTTGCTTTTCCGCCGTTGGAACCCCATTGTTGAATTGGAAAATGAATCCACCCAAAAACCCATTCCGCAAATTTTGAACGTGGAAATTGGCAATTCTGGAATCACTTTCAATGTATGCCATGGCCCCGAAATATTCCGGGATTGGGTAATGATAGCAATTTGGCGAATAGGTCACCACATAGAAAATTTGTTTTCCCAATCTTTGTTCCGGATTGAACCGGTCAAAAATTTCCAAATCTTTTGGTTTCCGGTTGCCATCCCACAATTTTGAACGGCCAATTTTTTTGCCATCCACCGACACACGGCATTCATGGAATGGAACATGTGAAATGGATGAAATTTTGCCACCCAATGACCAAACAACTTCCAATGCATAACCATTGAAAATTTCATTGTCCATGATGGTTTTTCGCAACACATCATTCATTGAATCAAATGGATTTGGATTTTCCATAAAATCCCCCAATTGACCAATCATTTCATCGGTCAATTTGTTTGTGTCGTATGTGAACCCACCACCGAAAATGTAATTGACTTTTCCATTGATGATGGCATTGTGTTTGGCGGAACGTTGGTACATTTCCAACAAATACATTGGGAATTTGTTGTCCTCACCATACACCACAAAATCATTGCCGGTCACAACCTTGAAAACGGGCATGGCCAATTCAAATTTCATTTGTGTCCGTTTGTCCAAATTGGCCGGTGATGTTACAATAGCGTATTCACTTTTCATATTGTTGGTTCAAAATATGTGATTGGATTTTCAATTGTGAAATCCGTTGATTCATTTGTCAAAACTTGATACAATCCGCATTCAATCATTCGGGTAATTTCCGGCGAATCAACCGATGTTGCACCGGTTTCACCCTCGTAAAGTGAATACCGACATTGGCCAATGGGAATGTTTGGGATTGAAACATCAAACCCATCCCACCGGTCGGTGTATGTTGACACGTTTGCAGATTTTGGGAATGACAAAAAAAATGATTCATTGGTTGAAATATGTTCAATCAACAAATACAAATAATTCCCACTAACCATGTTTTCCGTGGCCGTGAAAAACAAACGTTGGGTTTCTCCGGAATTCAACAATTGCATGAAAACAAATGCACAAAAAATCAAATTGTGCCAAATAAAAAAAACCGGCCCAAAATTGGAACCGGTTTTGTTGAAATATGTTGTGAAAAATTAGGTTGGAATGGAACCGGTCAAAATCAATGGTGGTTGTGTTTCCAATGATGTGAATGTCAAATTTTGTCCATTCAAATCACCCATTGCCGTTCCGGAAACAGCCGTTCCGGTTGTGGCAAAACATCCGTTTTCATAACCCAAAACAAATTTGTTTCCTAATCGGTCCAAAACCACAATGGCAAAACGGCCTTTTGTCAAAACCATGAATTGATTTCGGGCCGTGGTTGACAAACGTGGCAATGCAATCACCAATTCGGTTTGGTAAAACGTGGATTGATTTTCAATGGATGAATTTGCCGTGGTGGTAAAATTCCCCGTTTGTGGTGGTAACTCAAATTCGTAAAAATCACCGGCATCAACGTTGGCAATTACGCCACCGGTTGGTGTATCGTATGTGATGGATGTGAAATCCGCAATGTACACGGCCTTAATTCCACCCACGGATTCTTTGCAATCCAATGCATATCCGCTTGTTATTGAACAACTCATTTTTTTATCTTTTTATTTGGTGGAAAAATGGTGGTGGATTTTACCCCACCACCATGGTCAATTTATACAATCATGAAACGACCAACTTGGTCGGTAAATGCAACCTGTACACCGGCCTTGAATTCGCACATGAAACGAACTTCATCCGCCTCTTTTGCATAGAAGATTTCAAATTTTTCTTCCTCACCCAACAAATCGGTTCCGAAATAGAAATTGGACAAACGGCCGAAATACAAATCATTTAATGTGTTCAAACCATTCACACCAATCAAACGGATGTTGGAACCGGGCAATGTCAATTCGTATGTTTCAACACCATTCAAATATGAAACGTTGAAATAGTTTTGCGCTACCAAACCTTGTTTGATGATGGTGAACATGTCCATTCCGCAAAAAATAACAACATCATCCGCCCCACGAATGTCCGCCGGGATGTTGGTTTCAATTCGGTTCAACATTTTGATGACATTTGCTCCGCCGGATGCCCCGGTCAAATCCGCCAATGTCAATGTTGTCCATCCGGAAACGGTTGCATTGTAATCGGTAACTCCGGACAAAATGTTTGCAAATCCGTTGATTGAACCGAGCGAACCGGTACCGGTCCAAATGGCTGTTTCTAATGCCTTTTGGATGGCCTTGACTTTCATTGTGGCGTATTGTTCCTCAAATGGAATGGTTGTCAACATTGAACCGGATGGCAATTGTGATTGCATCCAATATTGTTGCAATGCTTTTGGGCATAATGATTCATAGACCTTGACATCAACAACGTTGATTGTGCGTTGTGTGAAATCTGTTGCATTAGTTCCCACGTTTGATGTGAACCCACAACCAAAACCATAAGCAAATGATGTGGTTTCGGACATCAAATTCAATGTTGATGGACCTTTCAAACCAACTTGTTTGTTGATTAACGAAATGGTACGGGCATCAAACAATGATTTGGTAATCAATGGCAATACATTTTGGTTGGTGTACTGCGTTAATGGTGCTGTAAATGTGTAACTCATTTTTTTTATTTATTTTTTAATACTTGTTTCAATGTTTCAAAACGTTCCCATTTTTCATCTTTTTTGGAACTTGAAAACGTTTCATTTTTGGTTGGTTCCGCCGTGGGCAACAATTCAATTTTGCTCAACATGGATGCCATTTTTTCGTTCATTTTGGACATGCCACCCAATTTGGACATCAAATCTGCAATCATTGTTTCCAATTTTGTGATTCGTTCCGCCATGGATTCGATTTCCGGGCCGTAATCAATGGATTGGGTTGATGGTTCAACCGCCAATTCAATGTTTGATTCATCCGCCATTTTCTCGGCTTCTGCTTCAATTTCGATTTCCACGGATGGTTCATCTTCAATGGGCATGATTTCGGAAATGACACCATCGGTGACCACAATTTTGGCAACACCAATCAATTCATGTTCCCCATCCGGTGCCGGGATTTCCATTCCATTTTCACCAATGGCCAAAACTTTTGCACCAACAACAATTTCACCATCAATTTTCACATCCGTTCCGGATGCCGTGGTGTAAATTGCAAATGCTTCATTTTTGGACATTTTCAAAATGTTCCGGATACCCACCAACAATTGGTTTGTTGTATTCATATTTTGAAAAATTTATTTGAAAACAAATGCATGGGTTGAAAAAAATTGGCCGAAATTATTTCAACAACTCCAAAATTTCATCAACCATTGACATTGATTTGAATTGGTTTTGTTTCAACACAAACAATTCATCAAATGCCCCCTCAACTGAAAACCCACGGAATTCACCGGTTTTCACTTTGTTTTCCCATACATCATCATTTTCAATTTTGTATGAACCAAACCATGTCCCATGTGGCAAATCATTCATGGCCGTTGGTGGGTTGATTCCACGTTTGCCATCAATCAAAAACGTTTCAAACATGTAAACACCATCCACCGGTGTTTTGTGTTGCATGTTGACATTTTTGCCAAAACCATTTTTCATGAACTTCATGGCAATCTTTTCAATGGTGGATTCGGAAAATGTCACGTAATATGGGCCGGTTTTTTCATCATACCGGTAAATTGGCAAATTAGGAATCATCAATGGACCGGATACAATCCGCCGTTCATCATTGATTTGGAATTGATGTTTTTTGGATTCATTGAAAATGTGGAAATTCCGTTCAATGGCCGGTTTCCCAACCAATGCAACAAAGTTCACACCGGTTTCAAAATCATTTTCATCAATGACACATTCAAACAATGGTATTTCATTTTCGTTGTTCATATTTTTATCATTTTATGGTTGATGTTTGTTTCAAACGTTTTGCCCGTTGTTGTGTCCCGGTCACATCGGATTCCACCACATACGCACGGATTGTTGGATTTTTGAAATTCTCAAATTGGTTCAATTGGATTTTTGTTGCACTTGATAATTGTGAACCGATGGATTGAACATTGGGCATTGAACCGGATGCCCCGGCCAATGATGGTTGTGAACCCGTATTGCCACCACCACCGGATTGATTTGGAATTTGAACTTTGTTGATTTCACGAACTTGTTTGAACCCGTTGATTCCAATGACCGATGCATTGGCAATTTTGATGGCCGTTCCGAATGGTTCCGGGTACGGGTTTTTGGCTTTCAAAACTTCGGAAATCCCCAAATATGTGTTAATCAATGCGGATGCCGTTGCCATGATTTTTCCGGCCTTGGTTTGTTTTCCAACTGCATCCGACATGGCTTGTAAAACATTGGCAATGGCTTTCCCCGTTTCCACCTTAGATTCGTATTCCAATTGGTTCAATTTGGCCACACGTTCATTGTATTCCGTTATCGAAATAACCCGGTTCGCCAATGCCGTGTCCAATTGCATTTGCATTTGGTCAAATGAATGTGAATTGTCTTCCATGAACGTGTCCAACAATGCCCGTTGTTGTTCATAAAACCATGAAAAATCATCCAATGTCCTTGTCATTTTTTGGGCAATTGTTCCAACGGATTTCAATGTCAACATGTCCAAATCATCGAATGTTTGGCGCACAACCTTTTTTGTTTGTTTTGCCATTTTTTGAACCGGTGATTTTTCTTCAATTGCCGGTCCACCCAATTTGTCCATTGCAACTTTGAACGTATCCGCATATTTCAACAAATTATCTTGTTCCCGTTGGAACATTTCCTTTTGTCCACTCAAATTGATTTCCAATTGCGCACGTTCCTCACGTAAAATTGCTAAACGCCCCGATGCTTTCCCCCGGTCCCCCTCTTTTTCCGCTTCCTTTTGCAACGAATTCATTTCATCATAGATTTGATTCAAACGTTGCATTGCCTCACCATTATCTTGGAAAAACTTTTTTTGTTTTTCAATCATGGTTGATTTGACCGCTTCAAATCCAACTTGCGCCAATAAAGATTGGTTGAACAAATCTTGCGCCCGTTTCAAATCATTGGTGTTTTTGATTGCCGTGGAAAAATAATTTGGTGAAATCTTGTTCAACTCTTGCAAAATTTCCTTTTTCCGGGTTGCGGATGTATTGACATTTTCATATTCATGAACCAACATCCGAACGGAAACTTGTTCATCTGCATATTGTTCACCAACGGAATTCAATGTTTCTTTTGTGATTCCCAATTCCCGGTTTGAACCACCAATGGCATTGGTTAATGATTCCCAATTGGATGCCAAATACCCAATGACACCGACCAACACACCAACACCGGTTGTGGCCAATGCAACCCGGAACGCTTTTGTGACACCAACGGAATCACCAACAACCGCATTGTATGTTTTTTGGGCCAATGTAGTGACACCAATGTACACGGCAGATTCCTTTTGCAACAAATTTTGGATTGATTGTGCGCCTTGAAGCAATGCCATGGCACCTTGGACACGAACCAATGTTTTTTGCAAATCTTCATTTTCCGCCCCAAACAATGCCGTTGCACCCTCAACAACTGCGAACCCGGATGCAAGGCCCTCAACCGCCCCGGTCATTGCATCCAATTTGAATGTATCGGATGCCAATGCGTTAATTCGGGCCTTTGTGTCACCGATTTGGTCCTTTAATTCCCCGGCACGTTGTGATAATAGTTCAAAATCTTTTGAACCCTCTTTTCCGGCTTCTGACAACAAATTCATTGCCTTTTGAATTTCTTTCAATTCATGTTGCAATGATTTGAAATCCTTGTTTGCGTCATCGGTTTCCGATTTTACCCGAATCAATATGTTTTTGGTAGTATCTGCCATGGCTTATTTATTCAATGATTGTGTATGGTTTTGGTTCATCCCCAATGAATGCATTTGCCCCATTGGTCAATGTGAATTGTGTTGCCACAAATGGTTCAATGTTGGTCACCCGGATGAACTCACATGTGGTTGATGTGTTTTTGTTTGCATCGAAATCCCGAATGGAAATCAACCGGAACATGGTGTTTCCAATCAAAATCAATTTCCGGAAATCCAAATTGTAAATGTCAATCGAATCCAAATTGATATTGGCAACCAAACGTTTTGCATCCACGTTGGTCAATTCATCAACATAATTCCGCCAATATCGATTGAATAAATTGCCGTTGGTGTATTTCCAAAATTGGTTTGTTTCCGTGTTATTGGTCCAATAAATTTCCCGTGGGATGCCAAAACACAAATCGTGTTGTGGATTGTACAAATTGTCCAAATGCCCGGCATACGGATATGATGCCAATGGTGTTCCCTCAAATACAAAAAACCCGGCATTTTTGGGATATTCAATGAACCCATGGAACATGATGCGCAAACCCGGATTGATAGGTTTGACAACTCCATTTTCATCCATGTCCCAAATTCGTGAAATCAAACGGGATGATGATGTGTACCCGGACATCGGTGCAATGGCAAATAAATTGGTTTGTTCATTTGAATCCGTGGCAAATTCGTTTTCAATTTCATAAACACGGGAACCATACGATGAATTGAATGCCGTTTGATATTTTTTGGCAATGAATTCACCACCATCCCGGTGGTTGAAAACAAACGTTTTTTGGGTTGCCAATGCAACCGGTTCAATGGTCATTGTTTGTTCAACATCCAATTTTTGTGTCCAATCAATTGGTGGTTCCGTGGTTGCATAAAAATCCGGGAATGGTTCAATGTACAATTTTTTGGAATCGTATTTGTCCGGCATCACAAAACAATTGAACATTTTGAATACCCATGCCATGAAATCGGATTGTTTGATTTTTGGAACAATGGTTTGGTTCATGTCCCACACTTGACCAACTGCCATGGTTGGTGTTCCGGAAATTTTGTTCAACCAAAACGAACCATCCGTGAAAATTCGCAAATATGAAATTGGTGGTGGTGTGTCGGTATCCAAATAAAAAGAAACACGGACATCAACCACATCACCGGCCGTCAATGAAATACCGGTCAAAACTCCACTCACTTGGACCGCATTTCCCGTATTTGGTGCCCATGTATATGATGCTAATGTCCCAACGGATGCCCCATTGACAAACAATTGCGCCGTGGCCGTTTGGTCATATCCCAAAATTGACAAATTCGGTTGCCAATTCATGTGGCATTCAAAATCATATTGGTCCGTTGTGACACAATCAAATTCAAAATTGGCCGTGTCATAATTGCCACCATTGAAAAATGGTTCCGGTGTGTCAATTCCAAAATTGATTTGAATGGTTGTGCCTTGGGTAATATCTTGGACACCACCATCCAACCCAACAAAAAACATTTGTTGAAACAATAATTGTTCCGGCATCAATGGTAAACCGGCCAACCCATAAGGAACCACCAATTTTGCAAACATTTCCGAATTCAAAAAATCGGAAACATACGTGAACCCGGCCCCGGCAAAAATCCGGTCAACATACGTTTTCAAATAAATGCCGGGATAAAACATTTCGGTGGTGTATAATTGGGATGCCGGTGGTGTGTTTGTACGTTCACCGGCCGGTAATTGGCCGTAATCAATCAACGGGTAACAATACCCATTTCCGGTTCCGGCAACAACCCATGAATCATACACGTTGGTTGAATTCCATTCATGGTTCAAATCGGAAAAATCAATGTCGGTCAATTCCTTTGTGGAAACGGAACGGATGAAATCTGCGGATTCCCCATACAATCCCAATTCATACACCACCAATGATTTTGTTTTGCGGATGGACAACAATTGGCCAATCCCACGGAATGTTTCAACACCATTCCGGATGATTTGCGCCGTGGCTTTCTCCAATGGGTTGAAATCAATGATGTATTGGTCAATCATGTATATTTCCCCAAACACCCGGTCATTGTTTTGTGTCCCCACCACTTCAATGGTTTTGGACACGGCGGAATTCCGTTCGGTTGGGTTTTCAATTTCATTCAATGAATAGGTCACGGGCAATGGGATGTCATTTTCAATGTCAATCCGATGTCCGTTCAAATACAATTCGGCAATCATTGGAATGGGTTTGTTTGGTCAAACGTGTATTCAAATTCAATGGTCAATTGGTTCAATTGGTCAAATTGCCGTTTGAATTTTTGGAATGATGTGTTGGTGATGATGATTGGCACCATTTTCCCCAACGTTGGATTTGTCACCCATGCATTCGGTGTTTGAACCAATCGTGACAACCATTCAAATTCGGAATCATTCAACCAATCGGACACCACGGAAAAACGTTGTTTGGAATTCACATTTGCAACGAACCGGCCCGAATCACTAACATTGTACAACCCGGTCAAAAAATTCATGGATGGTTTTGATGAATTGGTTTTTTCCGAATCAACAAATTCCCGTTTGGGTTTTGTGAAAACATACGTTTCAACACCACCCCACAAAAAATGCATTTCCGTTATTTCAACAACCGGGCATGGTTCAATGATTTCGTATTCGTAAATTTCTGTTAAACGTTCCAAATCCATTGAATTCAAAACACCATACATGACAACCCGTTTTGCTTCATTCAACATGAATGAACCCGGTTGTGTATCGGAACAAACAAATTCCGATAATATTTCCAACGTTTTTGGCCCGAATGGAACGGCCATCAATGGTGATGGGTTTTCATCACTTGAATCATGAAATTCCCGGACCGGTGTGTTGAATTCAAATTGTCGAATCAAATTACCCATCCCATCAAAATATTCCACATGCATCAAATCAATGTTGGATGATGTTTGAATGGTGATTGGAAAATACAAATATGAACGTGTGTCCAATGTGAATTTGTATTGTTGGTTTTGTGTCAATGCCCGTGTGTAACGTGTCCCACCATCTTGGAAAAAATCCGGCAATGTAACGGATGGGAAATCCAACCAATCCATGGCATAAGTAATGGCCCGGAAATCGAATTGGGAAAACGTGGTGATTGTTCCGGAAATTTCCTCTGCAAAATCAACATTCACATCAACAAACATGTTTTCACAATTTTGTCCCATGGTCCATGCGGATTGTGAATCAACATCAATCCCCACAAATTTTGAAACAACCCCGGAAACATCAAAAAAACCATAACCATTGGTTGAATTTGGTGAACATTTCAAACGTGTGACCAAAGTTCCATCAATTGAAACATCACAAACGTATTTCATCCCCACAACGGATGAATTGTCCGAATCCAAAACAATGGTCATTGGATTCCCGGAAAATGTGTATGTGGCCGGTGTTTTATTTATTGTAATCATCTGCTTGGTGTTTTGGGCAATTGGATTTGTGCAATTGCACCGGCAATGAATTCCCCCAAATTGTCGGTCAATTTTTGGATATGTTTTTCAGTCAATACCGGTTCAATGAATGGCCGGGCCTTTATTCCGGTGGAATAGATTTGCCACCGGATGGATTTGGCCAATGATTCCCGTTGTTGTTCATCCAACCCGGTGAAATATCCTTTTTCCATTCCCCACGTTTGCATGGCGGATAATGGTGGCATTTTATCCTTATATCGAAATGGTGAATTCGGTGCCTTGGTTGTTGAATATCTACCTTGGACACCATAATTGAAATATGCCCAATAATCAACATCCTGGGATGAAATTTCCGCCGTGTAAACCTCACCAAATTTTTCAACCGGCAATGCCACCAATTTTTGTCGCAAATTACCGGTGGACCGCCCAACCCGTTGCCCGTATTTATCAAACGGCATGTTGTCGAATTCGGCAACCATCAATTCCGTGGTTTCTTTGCACCATTCAAACAACACGTTTTGGACATCATCAAAACCCGTGACATCATTGGCAACGGATTCATCAACCCCAAAGGAATCAAATTCAACGGAAAAAAAATTGTCTTTTGCCATCAATTACCAATGCACAATTCCAAAAAATTACACCATTCGCCGGTGGTTGTCCATTTCAAATTGTTCTTGTTCCCTCTGCATGTTGGAAAAAACAATGATGTTCAAAAATTCACGGGCCGGAATCCGAAAAACATCATTCCATTTCATTTTGTCCCCACCGGCAATCCGGTCAACCAAAATCAACCATCCGTAATTTTGAACGAATGGTGTTATTTGGTCATTTCCGTTTCCGCTTGTTTCATCAACACTTTTGAAAATTCCGGGATATTGTTTACAAATTGAATCCATGTGGCCAAAAAAAAATTCGCAATCCCCATGGCATCAATGATTTTCATGTGGTTTTGCACCAACTCCGCACGTTCTTTGTGGGCCGTTCCATCGTATGGTTCACATTTCCCAAAATATTTGTGTTTGGTCAATAATGTTGCAATAATCAAATGTAAATTCCCAATGATTTCCGCCGGTGTTTTCCCATGAATCCAATGGTTGTATTCAACAAATTGACCGGTAGTGATTTCATCAAACATGCGGATGATTTTATATCGTGTCCCATCCAAATAAACATGGGTTTTCCATTTCGCATGATTCATGGTTTGCAATTGGTCCATGATTTCAACACCACGTTTTTGAACATCCCACATGGGCATTTCATCCACTTTTGACATGGACAATTCATCCACAATGGCCACAATGGTTTTCAATTGGTCAAATGGTTCCAAATGGCCCAACGTTTGAATCTCTTGGAATTGGCCCACCTTTAATTTGTGCCAAATGTTGTCAACTTTTTTTTTCATAATATGTGGTAGTTATCCTTGTTTGTGATTCCCAATTTTGTCATGGCAACATATCGGATGGCATCAATTCCGTGGTTGAATTTGTCCACGGCTTTTCCCGGCATCCGTTCATCCCATTTGTAATTGTTGAATTCATCAATGATTTGTTTGGAACGTTTGGTGATGTTTATTTGGTAACGTTTCAACACATCAATTCCGTATTGGATTGAACCGGATGGCTTGGAAACACCCATGATTCGGAATCCGGAACGGCGGAATTCCTCTATTGATTTTTTTTCGCTTGAATCCGCAATGATTTGGTGGGTTTTGTCGAATCCAATTTCATTTAAATATGCAATCAAATCCGTGTTCAATTTTTCATTGGTGTACAACAATTGATCAACCCACAATTGTCCATCACCTTTGTACACACCCACCATGGCCGTTGGATCCGGATTCCAACCCCAATCCAATCCGTATGCAACCAATTCACAATGGGATGGGATGGCATCAACAACAAACCAATTCCGGAATATCAATCCCTCTATTTTCCCGGTCATGCCACGGGCATAAACTCGCCACAATTCCATGTCCCGGTTTTTCAAATTTTCAATTTTCATCCGGGTTTCATCGGACAAAAACGGGTTGTGTCGGTGGTCCGAAATAATCAATTCGGATTCCGGCAATGGGACCAATTCATCATGAACCCAAAACCGGGCATTCGGGTTGTAATCAATGAACGTTTGTTTTTCCGTTCGGATGTATATTTCATCAAAAATGGATTTGGAAATCCCGTTTGCTTCATTGAAAAATGCAAACATCCGTTTCCCGGATTTGGCATCTTGTCCATCATCAAATGATTTGAATTCCATTGTGGCCCCATTGACAAAGGTGAAAATCCGTTCGGTGGAATTGTATGATTGAACCCATTTTTGCAATTCCGGTGATGTGTTCAAAATGTTTTGGGCATCCCTTAATGCCCCGGATTTTAGATTGGGAATATCTTGACCAACAATGGTCACAACTTTGTTGTTCAACTCCGGTGCCATTTCAATGCATTTGAGAAACAGACATTGTAAAATGGAATAGGTTTTCCCGGATGATGTCCCACCTTGGTTGATGACAATTTTGGCCTTGGATGAATAGTTCTTTTCAAAAATCACCGATGTTTTGAACATCATTCAATGATTTGATTTTCGGAATTTGCCAATGGGATTTCGGATGAAACAACATCAATTTGGATGAATGGTTCCGGTGATGAATTGATTGTGTCAATTGTTTCCTTTGGTTTGCCAAATACCCGGTCAAACAAAATTTCCATCAAATGAACGGAACCCCGGTTCATGTCACGTTCCATTTTTTTGGCAATCATTTTCATCCAGAATGGAACATCATCCCGTTCACCCAATTTGGTGATTTGGCCATGTGTCATGGTCAACAATGATTCAATGATTTCATGGCATTGTGATTTGGACAACCTCAAATTGAATTCCGTGGCAAACAATTCACCCACCACGTTTTCAATCTTTTTTGGTCGCCCATTTCGATTGATGTTTTGTGGGTTTTGTTTCAACCCATTTTTCCCCCAATTTTCCGGCAAATTTTTCATATCAATACCCCATTCAATTTGTTCATGTTCAATGCATCAACCACATTTTTGTTGTTGTCAAAATGTATGTCAATTTTTTTGTCCATGATGGTTTCAATTTTTTTGGGCATTGAACCGGTCAAAAAAACGTTTGATTCCGGGATGTTTAATTTTTTAGCCATTTCCAAAACAGGTCCACCAATGGTTTTATTCCGGGCCGTAATGATATAAACATCATCACCAAAATTGACAAAAAATTTTGCCATCTTTTGAACCTTGGATTGGGTTAATGTCCCATCGTAATCAAATGATATTTTCATATTTCCCCCAATTGCTTCAATTTGTTTTCAGACCATTTCAATGCTTCAATTCCACCCCACAACATGAATGAAATGTACCCACATTCATTTTCATTTGCCCCGGTGAAATACGTTTTGGCCCGGCTTAAATATGAATAGGTGCGCCGGATGGTTTCAATTGAAACATTTTCACCATTTGCGTATTGTTGCCCACGGATTTTCCCCACCATCGTGGCGCATTTGTTTCCGTTTTTGGCATTCAATTCAATTCCACGTTTTGCATTTTCCGTGACTTTTTTTGGGTAATCATTGAACGTTTTTTCAAACTCACTTTTTTTCACGGCCAATGTGTTGCAAACTGCTAAACGTTGGATGTTGTCGGGAAAATCTTGTTTCATAACTTCATGCCCCATGCAACGGGCAATGAAATCATTTTTTGATTCGTCTTGGTTTCTTTTGGGTAACGGCATTGTGATTGGTTTTATTGTTCACTTTTTTATTTTGTTCATTTTCCGTGAACGTTTGTTCAATATTTGTTTGGGTTGGTTCCTCTTTTAAAATATTGGCCATGGATTCCATGATGGTTTGTGAACGTTTCCGGTGTTCAAATTCAAATAATGACATGACCACCACAAATGCATCCACGACACAACCGGTGCAACCACCATTGATTTCACGGCCTTTCAATTGGTGGAATAAAGTTTTGACCAATTGGGTTTCTGCTTGGTCCAACCTTAGTTCGCCAATTCGTACCCATTGCAAATACTTATCAAATAAAGTTTGGGCCGAATCAAACATTTCATCGGTCCATTGGATTGGTTTTTCTTTTATCATTGTTTCCAAATGTTTTTGCGGATAAAATATGTGTAAATGACCGACATGCCACCGGTCCCGATGGATGCCAATGTTTGAATATGCCACGGCAAATCAACCATCAACATGGTGGAAATTCCGCCAATCAAACCAAACCACCATGACAAACAAACAAAACAATTGAATGGTTTGAAATCCAACCACGGCAAACGTGTCAAATCGGTGATGGTCAATGCAAATGTTGATGCCCAAATGGGAACAATCAACAACAAAAAAATGGTATTCATTTTAATCTTTTTAAAATTTCTGCTTTCAGTTTTTCCCGGATTTGTTTGATGTTGGTTGACAATGTTTTGTAGGGAATCCCGGAAAAATTGGAAAATTCCCGTGTTGATTTGTAGAACATGGACAATTGAATGGTTTGTTTTTCAATTTCATTCAACCCACCCAAACATTCCAAAAATGCATCATGGTATTTTTCCCGGTCAACCTTTTCATCCAACGTGTTGTCATATACGGCAACCATGGACCATGTTTCAAAATCAACCCGTGACAATTTATCCCGGTACACCCGGTCAAACAATTGCCGTTTCCCATGGTATGTATTCCACATCAATTTTTGAATATACCAACGGGAACCACCGGAATCCCAAATCATGGTCAATTTTTCCGGTGGTTTCTGCAATAAAATCAATGCGACCTCTTGGAATAGGTCATCACCATCCCATTTGGCCAATGACATCGCATCCGCTTTGTACATTTTGTTTGATACAAATTCCAAAATTAACGGATGCATTGGTGTTGTCATTTGAATCCGTATTCGTTTAATTTTTTCACGGCATTGTCCATGGCCGGGTTTTGTGGTTGTGAATATTTCACGTAATGGGTTGCCTTGGATTTTTCATCCGGTGATTTTCGTTGCCCAACATACAATTCCACATCCCCCCATTGGTTGACCGGCAATGATTGGATTTCATCCAACTTCAATTGGATTTTGATTCCACCATATTGGTTCACCCAACCTTTTCCAACAAATTTGTCATTTTCCATATTTCAATTTTTTAATGTTTTCAAATATACCCAACACACGGCGAAAAAACAAAATCCGGAACCATCAAATCATCCCCACCACGTTGAACCCGTTTGAATCCCATATCCATCCAAATGCCACCAATGATTTTCGGTGGTGCGCCACGTTCGATATGCCATCCGTGTGAACCATCAATGAATTCATCTTTGTATGTCGGTGTGCGAATATCCCATGAAACATCATGTCGCACATGCAATGATTTCCCGAAATGGGCGGATTCCTTAACCGATGCCATGATGTACAATTCATGAACGTGTCCCATCCAAACAACATCCGCATTGTTGATCATTGTTTGCATCCGGGAATGTTGAATTGTTCCTTTTGTAACCGGTCCACCACCCCCAAATCCATGCATGTATTTCAAATTGACTTTTGATGTTCTGCCACTCTTGGAAACGGAAAAACATTCCCATCCACCATACCCACCCAATTTGATGGATGAACCGGTTTTGGCATTGATGCCATCCACAAAACGTTTCAACACATCAATTTCATTTCGCTTCAAAACCGATGTTTCATGGTTGCCGTATGAAATCCATTCAATGTGATGTGCAAATGGTTTAAACCATTCAATTGCTTCATCAACCACCAAATCAAAATAATTCGGCCCAACATGTTCCGGCCTTAATTGGTCCTTTGATGCACGTTTGTCATATTTGCCTTGCATGATGCAGAAAAAATCCCCATTGATGCGGATTTTGGCACCACGTTCCACGGCCGTTTCCAAATGGTTTTTCAGAATGTCACGACGACATTTCGGATTATCAAAATGAATGTCCGAAATCAACAATGACAAATACCGGCCATGGTCGAAATTGATTTTGGTGTGAATGATGTTTGTGTTGACTTTCATGGTATAAAATGCATGTTTGTCAATATTTGTCCCGGTCCTTGAAATACACACGTTTTGCCAATATGTATTCCCGGCATTCATCCGGGATGGTATTGGACATCAATGCTTTGTCAATGTATGGTTTCCAAAGTTTGGTGTATATTTTAAAACTCAAAATTTTGTTGATTTCATCACGTTCATTTTTCATGCTTATGTAAAAATCAATCATGGGTTGGTTGTCATTCCGAATTTCACCAATCATTCGGACCATGGGTTTCAACTTTTGTTTGTAATTCCACAACCATTTGATGAACTTGGTTTCCTCACCACGTTCAAACCCGTATGATGGGCCAATGTCGAATGGATGAACTTTCATAACCGGTGTGGGACGTATGTTGTACGTTTGCCAATCTTTGTGGCCCTCAAAATTTGTTTCCGGTTGCCATCTTTTTTGAATGACACATGCACCCAATCCGGTTCGGTCAATGTCCCAAATTCCCAAATGATTTGGTCAAATTGGTCCAACTCACATGCAACCCGGAACAATTCCGCATTGGTCACGTTGATGGCTTGGATGTCGATTGCCTCACCTTTGCAATGTTGGGAAATCTTTGCACCACCAATGGCCCGGTTCAATTCCGGTGACCTGTAAAATGATGAAATCCGGATTGGACCGCATTTTTCCCGGATTGGTTCAAAAACGTTTTCCGCCGTGGTTTTCATGGTTTCAATGATTTCCGGTGATGGGTTGTTGTTGATGCCTAACCGGGTTGCCGTGGCGGATTTTGTTGCCTCGGCAAATGTGATGTGTTTGCTAATATTCATTTTTCAAATGTTTGATTGTAGTAATTTTCAGAGCCGTCAACACTTAAATTATTCGGGTGATAATAATCTGATGCAAAAAATTCTCCATTATTAAATGCTGATATTATCTGCTCTTTCTCCATTTCTATGGCTTGTTGGAGTAACATCAACACATATTCTCGTGTAATTATAGTGTTGAATTTTTTTACTTCTGTAATCAACCATTCAACTGCCGTTTGTTTTTTCATATTTCAATGATTTTGATGTTGAATTGTTTTTCTATCAATTTTTTTTTCAGTTTGTACAATGGTGTTTTGAAACCTTTGACATCTTCAATTTTGAATTGGCCATTGGTCCGGTCCAAATAAACAAAATCCGCAATGTATTTGAAAACGGGTTTTTGGTCACCGGGCAATGTGAATCCGAATGGAACTTGCAATTTCAAATCAATGATGTCACCGGCCATTTCCCGGACTTTCAATTCACCATACCTTTGCGCCTCTTTTTTGCTATCAAAAACAATCCCATCAACATTTGTTTTTCGGTTGTTGTATTTGGTTCGTGTTGCCATCATGTTACGTTGTCAAATTTGCCGTGTTTTTTGCCCGTGGTTGGACGTTCGCCATGTCATTGGTATATTCATACCACATTGGATTTTTGATGGCCTTAAATTGGTTCATTATCATCATCCAACATTTTGAACCCATCATCCATTTTGAATTTGTCAAACCAATCATTGTATTCACAATGTTTCCAGGTTTCCTTTTGCAAACGTTCCAATTCACGTTCGGACAATTCCAAAACGTTGTCGTTTTCATCCGTGACCATGGTGATGTCAATTTGTTTCAACCATGGGTTTTCAAAATAGATGATGTAATTTTCAAACTCAAAATCGTGTGTCATAACTTTTCAATTTCTTTTTTCACCTCTTCCCAATAATTATCTAATTCATTACAAGTTAACTTATAACATAAATCAGTTAATGTATTTTTATAATTTGAGTTTAGTATCTCATCCACTGCAATCAATGTGCATTGTTTTAGGTCTTGATGCTTTTTGAAAGGTGCTTTAAATAATGCATCATATTTACAATACAATTCTTCTGCTTTTTCTTTTGGTGTCATAGTTTTTCAATTTCTTGTTGTACTTTTTGCCAATAAAAACTTTCAGTATATTGAACCAATGTAGTTATTCCATTTTTTTCAATGGTTTCCGAAAAAACAATTTTTGTTTTTGAACCCATTTCAATTTGGTCATGAATTGATTTCATCAAACCTTTTTTTACATTTTCGGGAGTAAATAACCCAAATGCCATTTGTTTTGGTGATACTTGAATCATTTGGAATTCATAGTCAATTGTTGAACTTGGTGTTTTCTGTTTTCCTCAACCACTTCATTGTATTTCCGCCGTTGTGGGTTGTAATACCATGCATTGGTCCAATGGTCGGAATGAATGGGTTTATGCCACATTAGTGCATCCCTCAAATCGGATTCCGTTTTAAATTGGTCGAAAAACAATTTACATGCCCATGCGGATGCGGATGCATTGCCATCAATGGAATCCGTTTTTTGTTGTTTGGTGGACAATAGTTCATCCAATCCGCCCAACTTGAAATCAATTTGTTTCCCATTTTGGAAACATATTGCCCGTTGTTTTTCGGTCAATGAAAACCCGGCATGTTTGTAAATGGCCGAATAAGTCACGGAACCGAAATCAAAAAATTTCATCATGTCCCCGTTGTTGCTTTTGTATTCCCGGAAACATGAAACAATCCAACAACAATTTTCATCGTTGGACACGGGTTGTTTGGTGAATGTGATGATTGATTGGGAAATCCGTTCGTTTGATTTGTCGAACCGGATTTTATAATCACGTACCCATTGCAAAATCAAACGTGGTGAACATTTCAAAATATTGTCCGAATTTTTCCGGCCATGCTTCATGGCATCCACAATCAAATCTTTGGTCAATCCGGGAATGGACATGAAATCATCATCCAATTGGATGGCCATTCGTTTCAATTCATTTGGTTCCGGCATTTGGTTCCCGAAATAGGACAACCCATCGGAAATGATGGTGATGCAAAAAAATACCCGGTCATGTTCCGGATTTTCTTTGTAGGTTGTTTTTGTGTTTTCCATTGTATTTGTTTTTGATGTTTCAAAGATAGTCAAATCATTCCGTTTTCTCGCATCCATTCCGCCGGGCTTTTTCCATCATATTTTCCACCGGATTTTTTTTCGTATTTTTTTGTGGACATGAACCAATTGAAAAAATGGGAATTGACCAAATGGATTCGTGGGTATGTTGCACCCTTGGACACGGATGTTTTTTTGAATTCGATGTGTTTTTGTTCCAACGTGGGTTGGTCAATTTGGTGGGCATCCCGGAACCGGTGCCAATGCAAATCTTGGTTCAAAAATTCATCCCAAAAATCATCAATCGTTTTTTCTCTCTTACTACTATTAGTTAAGTTTTTTAAGTTTTCTATCTTATATATGGTATGGTTGGTCAAATTTTGTCCAACTGATTGTCCAACTGATTCATTTTGGATGGTCAATTTTTGTTCAACCGGTTGGTCAATTTTTGTCCATCCATTGATGGTGAATTTGGTGATGTTATACGTTGACTTTTGTGATGATTTTGTGATGAATCCGCTTGACTGCAATTCCTTGATGAACCCACGGATGGTGGTTCGGGATAACCCCGTGTCATGGGAAATGTCCACGGCATTCACCGGAAATTCGGTGGACCGGGATTTGTTTGCCAATTCCACCAAATACACACCGAATCCGAATCCACCCCATGAAATTTGCCGGTGATGAACCATTTGGACCAATTGTTTGGTTAATTTATACCCATTCATTGTTTTGATTTTGAAAAAAAATGGTGTGCAATTTACACACCATTTTCGATTTG
>Ga0247723_1000503_pt1 | contig 26943 bp, 18 predicted proteins | sample MSEWelMarce5H_FC_FD_189079 | JGI IMG/M metagenome (GOLD analysis project Ga0247723, IMG submission 189079) | Subsurface sediment microbial communities from gas well in West Virginia, United States - MSEEL Well Study Marcellus 5H_FC | ecosystem: Environmental > Terrestrial > Deep subsurface >... | reverse complement strand
TGATTCCACTGTAGGCGGATTTGAGATAGGAAAAAATGCAGGATTGAAAGTAAAAACAGAAATGCTTGTGATGACACAAGCAATCATTGATAATAAAAGTTTGTCTCTACAAAAACAACCCACAAACCCAAACGACATTTTATTCTTGCCCGAAGGAGGAATCAGGCAGAATTACGGAACAGAGTTTACTCTTAGTCAAAATGTTATAAATTGGGAAAATTTAGGTTTAGATGGATTTTTAGAAGTTAATGATGTTATTAACATAACATATTACTACTATTAAGGGGGAGTAACATGGCTCAGCAAATTAAAAAGAAGTTTATCCAGAACGACGCAGTCGATGGACAAAAAATCAAACTTCAAAAAGACCAATCAATTCGTGGTCAGAAACAGGATGGATCAGAAGTCGAATTATTAAAAATGGATGGTAGCGATAAGCTAGTATCTGGTGGACAAGAGCTTGCTTTTAAAGAAGTTGTAGACGCTCAGGTTTCAGAACTACAAGGTAAACTTGATTCTGAAGAAGCTTCTCGTATTTCTGGGGATGAAGATCTTCAATCTAAATTAGACGCTGAACAATCAGCTCGTCTTGAGGAAGATTCTTCTATTTTGGAATCACTTGAAGAAGAAATAAGCAATAGAGAATCTGAAATTGTTAGAGTTTCTGGTTTATTGAGTGATGAAGAACAACAGCGCATTGCTGCTGACGCAAGCCTTCAGTCTCAAGTTGATACAGAAAAAGGTCGTATTGACGCTATTCTTTTAGCTTCAGATGCAGACAAAGACACCTTTGCTGAAATCGTTCAATTGATTAATTCTGTTGATACTGAGAATGATTCTGCATTTGCTTCTTATGTTCTTTCTAATAATGCAGCTTTAGCTTCTGAAGCTTCTGCTCGTGAGCAAGGTGATGAAGATCTTCAGTCTAACATTGACGCTGAAGAATCTCGTGCTTATGCTGAAGAATCTCGCATTGAGTCTAAATTTGAGGATATGATGGCTTCTGAAGAAGCTGCTCGTATTGCTGCTGATTCTGCTGAACAAGCTCGTGCTATGGGCATTGAATCTAGCTTACAATCTCAGATTACTCAAGAAGTTTCTGATAGACAATCTGCTGTTTCTAGCGAAGCATCTGCTCGTCAATCTGCTGATTCTTCTCTTCAATCTCAGATTACTCAAGAAGTTTCTGCTCGTCAAGCTGCTGATTCAGATCTTCAAGCTCAACACGATGATCTTGATGGTTATGCTCAAGATATCCGTTCTGATGTTGATGATTTAGATGGTTATGCTCAAGACATTCGTTCTGATTTAGATCAGGAAATTGTTGATAGAGCTGCGGCGGTCTCTGCTGAAGCTTCTGCTAGACAATCTGCTGATTCTAGCTTACAATCTAGTCTGAGTTCAGAAGTTAGTCGTGCTCAATCTGCTGAGTCTACTGAGCAAGCTGCTCGTATTGCAGGAGATGCTTCTTTACAAAGCTCTTTAGATTCTGAAATTTCTTCTAGACAATCAGCTGATTCTCAACTTCAGTCTAATATTGATTCAGAACAAGCTGCTCGTATTGCTGGGGATTCTTCTACTTTACAATCTTCTAAAGATTATACAGATGGAAAAATCTCTCTTGTAATGAGTAATTTGGATACGGAAGCTCTAGATTCATTAGTTGAAATTGTTACAGCTTTCCAAAATGCCGACGGTGATTTGAACGATACAATTTCTAGTTTATCTTCTGCTGCTTCTTCTGCACTTGCTGCTGAGCAAGCTGCTAGAATTTCTGGAGATGAGTCACTTCAATCAAATCTTGATGCTGAATCTGATCGTGCTATGTCTAAAGAATCTGAATTAGAAGATTCTATTGATTCTGAACAGTCTAGAGCTATGGACGCTGAGAGTTTGATTCAATCGAATCTCGATGCTTATTCTCTTCAGAATGACATTAATCTCAATTCTATCCATGAGCAAATGCAAATCAATGATGAGCGTGCTGGTGCAGCAGAAGAAGGTCTCCGAACCGAACTTGAAGCTGAAATTGAGCGCGCAATGGCTGCTGAGCAAGGTCTTGAAGACAACAAAATGAATCGCGGCGGTGATTCAGTAGAAGGTGAATACTTCTTTGATGATGGTGAGGGTGTTGTCTCTTCTATTTTGGGAACTGGATTTAAGGTTGAACAAGATCTTGGATATAAAGTTCTTAAAACTGAAATTAAGTCAGATAGAATTAACTTTAGCTCTCAGAATGGTAGCTTAGTTGTTTCTGGTGATCAGATTGCTCTTTCTCACATTGTTCCAGAAGCATCAGGACTTCCTGAAGCTGGCTTTGATGTATTTGTTGGTACTGACAACAATACTATGCGTATGGGACAATTTTATAACTATGAAGGCGTAACACAGCCTTATCTTCCTGTTGAAGGACATGAGTTTACTGTTAAAGCTTATGTTGATCAGCAAGATTCAGCATTGTCTGACAGAATTACAGCTCTTGAAGTTCAAACTGATGGTCCTTACTTTCAAAAACAAAAGTTTGTTATTGACGAAACTTCTGAGTTAAGTTCTGTTGAGCTTTCTCATGAGTGTATGGAAAATTCACTTACTGTTTGTGTTGGTCGCTTGATGGTTCATAAAGATGAAGATTACTCTGTTTCTGTTGTTGGCGGTAAATCCGTTCTGACATGGATGGGTGATTTTGCTCAAGGTGAATCTGAAGGTATCGAAGAAGGCGATGTAATTTTTGTTACATTCGCTAGAGAAGTTTAATATATTTTAATGGAGGGGAGAAATCCCCTCTTTTTACTTTTTTAAGGAGACATAAATGTCTACATTTTATGTGCGGAAAAACGGGTCGGGAACGCACACGACCATTCAAAGTGCTTTTGTTCAAGCAGTATCTGGTGACACGATTGATATAGAGTCTGGAGTTTTTGAGGAGAATGTTGATTTTTATAAATCAGGAATTACTCTAAAAGGTGCTGGAAAAGATCAAACTGAAATTAAAGGTCTACAAGAGGTAGCCGTAACTAAAACTGCATCATGGTTGCTTGGTGCAACATCTTTATCGTTCCCGGGTGGTACTTCCGGTTTTATGGTTGGAAGATTCCTATCAGGTGTTGGTTTGGCGACAAACACTAGGATTACGTCAGTTTCTCCTACGTCTATTACGCTTTCAGCAGCAGCTACTGTTGCTAAAACAAACCAAACCGTAGTTATGACTTTGATTCCTTCAACTATCGTTGTTCGTGGTGCAAACCATGTAATTCAGGATTTAAAGATCACTGCTCCTCAAGCACTAGAATCAAGATGCCTTGCAGATAACGCTGCTATCTTTTTTAGAAACACTGGTAATGGTGAGGTTCCTGCCTCTGGTTATATTCTTCAAGACTGTATCATTGAAGCTAGAGGTGAGAGTGCTATTATGACTGATGCTACTTCAGCTATTGGTAACGGCATTATCCGTAGAAATACAATTCAAGGTCAAACCTTTGTTGGCGCATCTGCTGCTCAAGTTCTTTCCTTTGGTACAATGTCGAAGTCTGGTACTGTTTTGTCTGCTAGAACTATTCGCTTTAGCGATATGAGTGGTATTACTGCCCCTCATGCTGGCAACTCACAGGGTAGTGAAATTACTCCCGGTCTTCGCGTTGCTTCTATTAGTGGAGATGTTGTTACTGTTACTGCTAACATTCCTGATGCAGTAAATACTGTCAAAGCGTTCTCTTTTGCTAACGTACAGTTTAACTTTCCAAACGTAGCTAGACAATTAGTAGTTGTCCAAGGTGTGAATACTGCTACTCAGTTTTTGAACAATACTGTAAAAGGAATGACCGGAAGTGGATTCTCTTACAATACGGCAGCAACTATTGATACAGCTAATGCAACTATCACAAGCAATACTTTCAATGGTAGCTTTAAGTATGGTTATGCTCTTAGAGCCAGAGGAGCAGGGGCAAGCGTTAATAATAACGTAAACTACTCCTTGACTAGTAATCCAAACGCAGGGTATCTTATTGGTCCTACAGGAGCACAAACTTCAGGCATGACCATTGGAACAAATAGCTCAGTTACTAAAGGTATTGTTGCTAGTACACAGGCATCGTCTGGAGAAAAAATCATCTCTGAAATGAGTAAGGAATTGGTATCTGCCCTTTCTAGCGTTTCTTCAGATGCTGCTTTTTCAAGCGTTTCTGACTGGTCAATGGTAAGTTATGTTTTCAAACATAGCGAATCAAGTAAGAGACTCGTTTCTTCATTTAAATCTTTTGATGGATTTAAATCTACGAAACTCAAGTCAGGCATGGCTTCTGGTCAAAAATTTGAATTGCACAAGATCATTGTAAAAAATGCTTCAGGTGTTCTCAAGGTTGTGAAAAGAGCCGATATTCAAGATGCTTCTAGTTTCGATATTACGTTAAAGTAATTAAAAAGTAAAGAAGTGAGTTGTACTAATTTCTCCATTCTTTACTAATCGGTTATTACAAGGACAGGGTGTAAAAGCCCTGTCTTCTATTTAAGGAAAAATATGACAATAATTACAAAATCGTCTCCTATGACGAAAAATTCTCCCATTAGCTTTACTCTTAATAAATCAGCATTAGTATCTGTATCTTCAGTGATGGCAGATGTTGATTTTGCAGAAATGTCAAACTGGAAGAAAGTTTTTTTAAACTATAAAAGTTCAATTAGTAATCAACATCATTTCGTTAGATTCGACGCAACTATGGAGTCTCCAACAGGTGATTTCCTATGTTCGTCTCGTGCTGATGATGTGTTTGAAATTGAATCTATCACTATTAAGGATTTCGATAATGGATTTCTAATAATTCCAGCTAGTGAGCTTACATCAAGTGAGTTTAAAATTGATATGGGAACTGTGGCTCCTCCTAGTGCTTTATATTCAAGAGATTTCTCTTCTCCCAGTACCCCTCTTTCAGGTGAATACTCTACTATTGTAAACAATTTACTAGAGCTTGGTCAGAACAGTTACGAGTTAAGTAATCAACCTATTGTTTATGAAGTTGGTGCTACCTATAAACTTAGAGTTCATATTGACTCTTTTGTAAGTGGATCGATAGCCTACTTTATAGCTAAAATTAGCCCTTTTAGTGGACAAGTCAATGTTATCTGGGAATATGATAATACCGCAGTCGTTAATGCAGTTGGTTCGTATTTGGAAGGTACGTTTGTAGCAACACCTACTATGAATTCAAACTCGTATAAAGTTGAGTTGGCTGCTGCGCCTTCTGGTTCAACAAGTGTATGTATGAAAGTTTCAAAATTTGAAATAATTAAAGTATCAAGCAGTCCTCCGTCTGGTCCTAGTGTAATTTTAGCTGGTAATTATGCAGTTGGTTCAAATCCAATGCAAAACTTAACATCTAGAAGTCCTGCTGAAGGTCAATCGTTTGTTTTATCAAGTCCTGCTTCAGTTACGTCGGTGAAGGTTATGATTTCAAAATATTCAAATCCTAGTAACTTACCTTTAACTGGTACACTGAATATGACGTTGAAAGCATCAGATTATTCAGGCAACGGAGCAGAAGTTGTTAGCTCTAATACTCTTGATTTATCAACACTTGCGACAGCTCAGCCTACCTTAGATGGAGGTGTTATTTGCGAATTTCTATTTGACACTCCTGTTTCATTGCCTTCGGGAACCAATAGTATTAAATACAACTATGCTGGATTGAACGTAGACGGGTCAACTTTTATCCAAGTATGGGGATACTCTCCTACAATAAGTGATGGTTTTGCTTATAGTTATGGTGGTCAAATCGCCCATGTTGATTTCTGGTTTCAGATACTAGGTAATTAAATTATAAGGACAGGGTGTAAAAACCCTGTCCTTTATTGGAATATTTTATTATGAAAATTCGCTTAAGTGACCCTAACATTATTTCTAATAATACTCAAAAAAAAAGCAAAATAGTTGCAACAAAAAAACGCAAACATCTCTATAAGAAACTATTAATCATTTCTTTTTTATTGAATATAATCCTAATTAGTCTAAAATTTCTATAAAATAACAACTACATCATATAAACCCATCCAATTACGGACGGTTAGCTTATTCCCTACAATTTGCGGGAAAAAGGAAATATATGTTTAAACGTTACGAGTTACGTAGTGAAGCTGGCGAGGCTGATTCAGGTGGATCTCTAGAATCTTCCGAATCATCAGATGCGGGAATAGACCAATCTGAACAAGAAATTGCACAAGAATTAACTCCACTCGAAGTTAAAAAAATCAAAAAATTAAAACTTAAATTCAATGGTAGAGAGTTTGAAGAAGATCTTCCTTTTGAAGTAGACGAGTCTCAAGTCGATTGGCTTACAAAACAACGTCAAAAAGCTATGCTTTCTGATCATAAAGCTAATGAATATAGTCAATTAGAGCGCGAAGTTGGTGCTTTTATTCAAGAACTTCGTAAAAATCCTAGAAAAGCATTGTCTAATCCAGCCATTGGGCTAGATATTAAGCAATTTGCAGCAGATATTCTTCAAGAAGAGATTGAACAGGCACAAAAAAGTCCTGAACAAATCAAAGAAGAAGGTCTAATCCGTGAATTAGAAGAACTTAAAGCTGAAAGAGAACGTGAAAAAGAAGAGATGAATAGTCGAGAACTCGAAAGACTTACTGAGCGTGAGTACGAACGTTACGATAATCTAATGTCTAGTGCAATTGAATCATCTGATCTTCCAAAATCTCCTTATGTGGTTAAAAAAATGACTGAATACCTGATGATGGGGATTGAAAATGGGATTGATGTTGAACCAAAAGATATTATTCCTCTAATTAGAGAAGAAATCCAGAATGATATTCAGGAAATGTTCCAAGTGATGCCTGCTGAGGTAATTGAACAGATCTTAGGTAAGTCTAATATGGAAAAACTTCGTAAAAAACGTCTATCCTCTGCTAAAGCTCCAATTCCAGTCAAGTCATCAATGCGAGATGTTGGTGCTCAGAAGAAAGAAGAGAAAAAACAAGAGAAAAAACAAACACTTAAGGAATTTTTTGGTGTCTAATGTCTAAATTTAAGAAACTCAAGAATGTAGTAATGACAAAGAAGGATAAAGATCCTAAAGGCGGCTTAACTGCCGCCGGAAGGTCTAAGTACAACAAGAAAACTGGGTCTAATCTTAAGCCCGGGGTTCGTGGTGCTGCTGATACTCCTGAAAAGATGCGCCGTAAGGGGTCTTTTTTGACTCGTTTCTTTACAAATCCGTCCGGTCCAATGAAAAATGATAAGGGTGAGCCTACACGGCTTGCCCTGTCTGCCGCTGCTTGGGGTGAGCCAGTCCCTCAAGATGCTAGCGATGCTGCAGAATTAGCAGCAAAGGGCCGTAGGTTACTGGAAAGATACGAAAAAAGTAAAAATAAGTAACAAATTTTAACAACTTACATCAAATATAGTTTTGTTTAGCTGGAATGAGTGAGATCGGCTATAAATCAATCTAAACCAAGAAAGATTTAAGCAGTACCAAACCAGGGTAGGATAAATTAAATAATTATTTTAAATTAATAATAAAAAAAGGAATTAATATGTCTATTTCGTATCAAGCTAAAAGTGCTGCTGTATTAGGCAAGCAACTTTCAGTTCAAGAAGTCGTTGTCACGTGTGACGCAGTTACAGCTAAATCTGATGCTCCATCGATCGTTTCAATTGATAATACCACAATTGCTGATACAGTAATTACTCTCGATATTGGCGAGCCAGTTGAAGAGTGTCTTTCTGTACAGGTTTTAGTTCGTTCTACCGGAGCTATTGTTGCTTTGGAAGGCGCTCCATCTCTTGCAGTTGCGAACAAAATATCTGTACAAGTTAACGGAACAGGTCAAACTGCTTTATGTGTTATCGCTAAATATAAAGTTAAAGAATAATTAAATAAAAAGGAATAAAATATGTCTACAAGTAATAAATTTTCAACCGATCAGGTTGGCAATCTAAATGGTTTTTTTAAAGAAGTATATGCTGATAAACTTCAAGAGTTGATTCCAGAAGGTCTCAAACTCGTTAACATGATTAAATTCATTGGTAAAGAGAAGCAAGGTGGGAACTTGTTCCACCAACCAGTTATTCTTGGTATGGAGCACGGTGTTACTTTTGCTTCTTCTGATGATGATGCTTTCAACTTGAACCCACCTGTTGCTGGTGTAATTAAAGATGCTCAAGTTCGTGGTAACCCTATGGTTATGCGTTCACTTCTTGGTTATACTGCTGCTTCTCGTTCAGTTGGTGGAAAAAACGCTTTCATGGATGCTACAAAATATATCGTAGCTAACATGCTTCGTTCTATGTCTAAAAAACTAGAAATTCACCTTCTTTACGGTCAAAAAGGTTATGGAGTTGTTGCTTCTGCTCCATCTAACTCTACTGCTGAAACTGCTAAAACTCTTACAATTAAACCCGCTGAATGGGCACCCGGAATTTGGGCTGGTGGCGAAGGTATGCCAATTGAAATCGTAAGTTCTGCTGGTGTTTCTCGTGGTGAATTTACAATTGCTTCAGTTGATATGGATACTAGATCAGTAAAAGTTACTTCTTCAGCTTTCCAAGCTGGCGTTGATGCTGACGATGTTATTTACCATAAAGGTGCTCGTGGAAATGAATTTGCTGGTATCCATGCAATTCTTTCTAACACTGGTACTCTATTCAATATTAGCGCTAGTTCTTACAATCTTTGGAAAGCAAACTCTTACGATGCTGCTGGTCCTCTTTCTTTCGACAAGATCGCTAAAGCATCTTCTCGTGCAGTAGAAAAGGGTCTAGATAGCAAACTTACTTGTTTTGTTAACCCTAGAGGTTGGTCAGATCTTCTTAATGATCAAGCTGCTCTCCGTATGTATGATCAGTCTTATTCTTCTGCTCAGCTTCAGCAAGGTGCGAAATCACTTAAATTCCATTCTCAGAATGGTGAATTAGAAATCATTCCTTCTATCTATATCAAAGAAGGATATTGTTTCATGTTGGCTATTGATGAATTTATGAGAGTTGGTTCTTCTGACATCAGCTTTAAACGTCCGGGTTACGGAGATGAATTTTTCCGCGATCTTGAAAACTCAGCTGCTTATGAGTTACGTCTATTTACCGATCAAGCCCTATTTTGTATGGCTCCGGGTAAAAACGTACTTGTTACAGGTATTGTAAACAGCGATGACGTTGTCACTCCATAGTTTTAAATAAAGCGTTGATTGTTAGGGGAAACCTTAATTTTTAGTGTTTTTAACGAAAGCCCTGCCGTTCTGGTGGGGCTTTTTTTATTTTAAGTCATTAAATTAACAACTAAATAGGAAGAATACCCACATTCGGAGCTTGGATGTCAGTTAAAATAATCATTAAGGGCACAGCAATTACCCTGCCTTCATCTGGGGCTTCTCCCAATTGGTCCCCAGCAATACTCGAAGCGTTTAAAGCCCTCGCAGATGCCGTAAATGCAATTACCGGCACATACGATGTTGCTCCTCAAGTTCAACCTATCAATGACGATAATCAGGTTATCAATCGACCGATAGATAATTTAAGTTTTCCATCATTAGACGTTCGGGCTGCAACTATTTATTATTCTGTTTATCGTAAAACTGATTTAGATGAAGTTACTGAAGCCGGGACTTTAGAAATCTGTTATAATGATTCCCGTCCAATTAATACGAAATGGGAAATCACTCGAATGGGTGCGGGGGATGCGTCAATTGATTTTAATATTACAGATTTGGGTCAAATTCGTTTTTCCACTACATCATTGAGCGGAAGTAGTCACGAAGGTAAAATTTCTTACAGAGCAATAGCTATACTTAATACTTAATTTTAGGAATCACATGGCATTAAATTTTAAAAAAATATGGAACGGTCTCAAAATTGTAAAGAAATCTCTTGATTTAACTCCTGCTGTCGACGCAAGTGTTGGTGATTTAGAGGTATTATCTGATGGTAAGATTTATTACAGAGACGATTTAACTAGTTCTCCTCTTGTAACAGAAACTCATACTGCAGTATTAGAAAATAAGTCATTTCTTAATACTACATTTGATGCAGAAGGTACTGGTAACACTTTAAGTAACATTAAAAATTCTAATATTAAAGCTGCTGCTGCAATTGATGCTTCAAAAATTGCGAACGGTACAGTATCTAATACAAGTTTTCAATATGTAAGCGGCGTGACATCATCTATTCAATCACAAATCGATTCTAAGGCAAATCAAACCGCTTTAGATACTCACACTTCAGATACATCAAACCCCCATTCTGTTACAAAAGCTCAAGTAGGGCTTTCTAATGTTCCAAATGTTGATGCCACTGATAGAGCGAATCATACAGGAACTCAGTTAGCTTCAACTATTTCCGATTTTAGTGAAGCAGTTGACAATAGAACTTCTAATTTCGTATCCAAGACGGGCGATGTAATGTCTGGGACTCTTAGTGTAAGTGTCCCCGTAGCTGGAACTAGTAATCTTGGATGGCAGGGAGTAACTGCCCAAAGCGCGGATTTTGATCAGAGTGCTGATTATACCATAGATAGTATGTCTATTTATTTAACCGACCCGGGGGTATCTGTCACAAGCACTGTAATCCTCCCCAACCAATTGTCTGTGGTAAACCAAGATACTGTTCTCGGTACTACTTTTAGTGCCAACATACAGTCTGGAAGAATGACCCTAGCCTCTTCGGATGGGATGACTACTAGCCCTACTATTCCTTCATTGCCAGAAGAAGTAACAACAAAAGCATACGTCGATGCGGCTATTGCTGCAGGAGGCGGAGGGTCAGTTGCTGTTAAAGAAGAAGGTTCTACTGTTATTGCAGCAGCAGCTTCATTAAACTTTATAGGAGCAACAGTTACAGTGACAGATGCTGGATCTAGTCAGGCTAATATCACAATAACTAGTTCTGGTGCTGTTCCCTCTCCAACAACATTTTCGTTGTTAGCAAATCAACCAGCTCCTGTAGATGTTACAGCTCTTTCGTATAATCCCGTAACAGACTTAGGATTTATACTTGAATACACTATTTATGCAACTGGGTCACCTTCAGATTTTCCTGTAATAGGACGATTAAGGGGTATATATAACACTACGGGGGGATATTGGGAAACATCAACTGATTATGCTGGCGTGGACGGAGGTTTTACCTTATCTATTACAACACTAGGTCAAGTTCAATATACTTCTGGAGCTAGAGCAGGAACTTTAAACTATATTAAATTAATCACTTACCCTAAATAAAATATAAAATTTTTTCTGGATATTGAAGGAAAATATGTCAAATAATTTTAAAGCAAAAAATGGAATTACGCTTATACCTCAGGATGTGAGTTTAATTTCCTCTCCAGTTGAAGGAGATATAGCGGTCGATTTGGCTGGTAGTTTAAATATATATACAAATGGAGATTGGGTTAAAAGTGAGGTAGTTTCTTCATCCACTGTATTATCGACTGCTGGGTTTAATAGTGTTGGAGATTTTTCTAATAACTCACTTCAACCTTTAATTCCTCAGTTTCCATGGACTTCCCCTGTTAAACTAGCAGATCCCGTTGATCCAATATCAGGAACCGGTTCGGCCGCTTCATGGTCTCCTAATGGAGAATTTCTAGCAATAGGTTCTAACACAACGCCATTTATTACAATCTACCAACGCACCGGCACTACATTTACAAAACTAGCAGACCCAGCTACATTACCAATAGGTACATCTAGAGCTTGTTCATGGTCTCCAGATGGTCAATTTTTAGTTGTAGGTCATAATTCAAGTCCATTTATTACAATCTACCAACGCACCGGCACTACATTTACAAAACTAGCAGACCCAGCTACACTTCCCGTTAGTGCAGTATTTGGACTTTCTTGGTCTCCTAATGGAGAATTGTTAGCTGTATCTCATAGTATAACTCCATTTATTACAATATATCAAAGATCTGGTTCAACATTTACAAAACTAGCAGACCCAGCTGTTTTACCAGCAGGCAATTCACGTGGATGTTCTTTTTCTTCAGATGGTCAATTTCTAGCAATAGCTTCTAATACAACACCATTTATTATAATATACCAACGCACCAACACTACATTTACAAAACTAGCAAACCCAGCTACACTTCCCACTAGTCAAGTTAGTCAATGTTCTTTTTCACCCAATGGAGAATTTTTAGTAACGGCTCATGATGTAACTCCTTTTACCACAATATATCAACGTACAGGCACTACATTTACAAAACTAGCAAATCCTTCATCATTACCCACAAGCGCGGGATCTATTTCGTGGTCCCCTAATGGTGAATTTTTAGCGTTTGGGACTGGATTTTCCCCAGCATATATTGTTATTTACCAACGTACAGGAACTACATTTACTAAATTAGCAAATCCGTCTACTGCACCTACAGGTACTGTAAACTCTTGTGCATGGTCTCCTAATGGAGAATTTCTAGCTTTAGCTCATACTATAACTCCATATATAACAGTATATCAAACCTCGTCTGAAATAGCCAACTCTACTTTTTTATCTATTCCTAAAATACTAAGATCAGGTACATAATATGTCTAAAAATGGATTTAAAACTGAAATATTAACTGTAGATGCAGTCAGTACAACTTCATTATCTCAGCCTGAATTGGGTGATATTATTTTTGATTCTTCAGATAATAAATTAAAAATATATAATAATGGATGGGTTGATTTAGCTCCATCTACCCTTTCCACTGAGACTGTATTTGCAAATTTAAATGATTTTTCCAGAAATTCTCCCACTCAATTAATTCCCCAATTTCCATGGACTTCTCCTGTTAAATTAACAACCCCAATTACAACACCAACATCATCAGGGACTGGGTGTTCCTTTTCTCCTAATGGGGAATTTTTAGCTATATCTCATAATACAACTCCATTTATCACAATATATCAACGCTCAGGCACTACATTTACAAAACTAGCAAATCCAGCTACACTACCAGTTGGTAATGCTGTTGCATGTTCGTGGTCTCCTAATGGAGAATTGTTAGCTGTAGCACATACTACAACTCCATATATTACAATATATCAAAGATCTGGTTCAACATTTACAAAACTATTAAACCCTTCTATATTACCAACAAGTACACCTCGCGATTGTTCTTTTTCTCCTAATGGAGAATTTTTATCTGTGGCTCATGCTCTCCCTCCATATATGACAATATATCAACGCTCAGGCACTACATTTACTAAAATAGCAAATCCGACTATATTACCACCATTAGTCACAAATAGCTGTTCCTGGTCTCCAGATGGTCAATTTTTAGCAGTTACAATAGCATCAACTAGCTCACAAGTCTATATATATCAACGTTCAGGTACGTCTACATTTAATAGAATATCGTCTATTCTTGCAGACTCTTTAGCCTTTGGGTTCGATTCTAGTTGGTCTTCTAATGGAGAATTTTTAACTATTGGAATGGATGTATCTCCTTATATTGCTATTTACCAACGTTCAGGTACTACATTTACTAGATTGTATAACGCAATTACATCAACCGGTTCGACTGGATATGCATGTACTTTTTCATTAGATGGAAAAACTTTAGCGATAGGCCAACTTAATACCCCTTATATTACTGTGTATGAAAGATCAGGTACTACATTCACAAAACTACCCAACGTTACGGCTAATCCTGGAGGAGAAATTAAGGGAATTTCGTTTTCTTTTGACCGTCAATTTTTAGCGATGACCCATACTTCATTTCCGTATATAACAGTATACCAAACTTCTTCTGATATACCTAGTAATCAATTAGGTGTATTAAAAAAAATAAAAAGATCGGGCACATAATATGTCTAAAACTAGTTTTAAAATTAAAGAATCATTAACATTAACAACGACTGAAGCTTCAAATGAAATTAATACATTTGTTGAAACTTTTGAGTCCGGTAGTTTTTTGACCAATTCATGGATTGTTGTAAATAGTAGTGGTTTGCCTAATAAATGGCAAATAGGAACCGCTACTGCTCAAACTGGTTCTTATTCTGCTTATATTTCAAACAATTTAGGCGTTTCAAATGTTTACACATCTACGAGTAGTACTACAGTTGTTTGGTTTTATAGAGATATTTTAATTGCTCCAGATGTTTCATTGTCTTTTTATTATAAACTAATCGGGGAATCAAACTTCGATACAGGAAGAATAATAATAGATCCAAATCGCACCTTGACTCCATCTGCAGGATCAGACATTACAGGCGTCCCATCTGGAGGAATTAATACTTTGTTAATGAATTCATTAAATGTTTGGACTAATAAAACAATCAATTTATCTGCTTATAGTGGAACAACAATTAGAATTATTTTTGGTTGGAAAAATGATACAAGTGGTGGATTACAGCCTCCAATTGCTATCGATAATATAAAAATTGGAAAACCAACGACATATAAATCAGGTCAAATTATAAAAGATATTGATAATTATATAAAATATTATAATGGAACGCAGCTTGTTAGAGTTGGAGTAAACCAAGTTGATGTTGTACTAAGAAACCAATACGATTATGCCGGAAATTCATATACAGAAACAATTCCTCAATTTCCATGGACTTCTCCTATTAAGTTAGCGAATATGACTTCATTGCCGGGAGGTGAAAGTAATGACGTTTCCATGTCTGCAAATGGTGAATATCTTGCGTTATGTACATCAACAACTACTAATTTGTGTATTTATAAAAGAAGTGGCGTTAACTTTATTCCAGCAACCGTAAATGCTCCTCCAAGTGCAACATCTACACTAAGTTCATCTTTTTCTCCTAATGGAAAAATTGTTGCTACTGGATTTGTGGGTTCCCCATATCTAGCACTCTATACTAAACCAGAAGATCCATTATTGAGTGAATTTCAAAATTCAACATTTGTTTCATCTACACCCACTGGTACGGTAAACTCTTGTGCATGGTCTCCTAATGGAGAATTGTTAGTTGCAGCACACAATACAACTCCGTTTATTTCAATATATCAAGTTTCTCCAACTGGATCTAGTGTTACAAAATTAACAGACCCAGTCTCATTACCTACTGGTAACGCAAGAGGAGCATCCTGGTCTCCAAATGGACAATTCCTAGTTATTACTCATGAGGTAGCTCCATATATTACAATATATCAACGCTCAGGTACTACGTTTACTAAGCTAGCCGATCCTAGTATACCTCTTGAGGGAGATTGCTTTAAGTCATCATGGTCAAGTGACGGACAATTTTTAAGTATAGCAATGGATGTATCTCCTTATATTGTTATTTACCAACGTTCAGGTACTACATTTACTAGATTGTCTAACCCTTCTATTTTACCTACAGGAGGGGGGAGGTCGGTGTCGTGGTCTCCAAGTACAAAAATGTTAGCAATTGCACATCTCACAACTCCTTTTATCACAATATATAAGCGCTCAGGCACTACGTTTATTAAACAGGCAGATCCTGCAGTGCTACCAACAGGTAGTGGACGCGGGTGTACTTTTTCTTTTGATGGTCAATTTCTACCTGTTGTACATAGTAATACTCCATATATTACCATATATCAAACCTCTTCTGACATAGAAGATAATTCTATTATAACAATTGTAAATCCAAAATTAGGACAATCATAGGAGAAATATGAAAAAATTTTATTTTAAATTAGATGGCGATATAATACAGGATGTGATTGAATATGAACATCCGGGGTATATTGAAGTTGAATTAGCCGATTCTTGTTTACCAGCAGGAATTAATGCTGGATATTGTAGATTAAATGGTACAATTTATTCAATTGATGAAGAATTAAAAATTAAAATAGAGTCCGTTGAATCTGATAAACCAATATCAGAATAACAACTTAAATAAAAAGGTTATATATGTTACAATTGGCAATATTATTTAGAGCAATGCAATTAGCCTCTCATTCGGCACATAACCATTGTGCTCGAACTGTATTTTTTCAAGATCATGAATTCTTTGGTGGAGTCTATAGTCAAGCTGAAGGTTATTATGATTCTGTTGCGGAAAGAATGATTGGACTTGGGCAAGAAGAACAACTTAAACTTCAATCCGTAATGGCTGGAGTATCTCAAAAATTAGCATCAGCTCCATCTGTTGGAGTTAAGGAAAACAAAGAATTTTTCATATTTCTTCAATCTCAAGCCGAAGAAGCTTGTAAATTATGCGATTCATTATGTAAATCTGGCCAATTATCAGAAGGGACTAAGCAACTAATTGGTGGAATTGCTGATGAATTAGAAGTGTTGAAATATAAAATTTCTAGAAGATTAAAGTAGATATATATGAGTAACCCTAGTATTGTACAAAATGACCTAACTTATGCTCTAGATAAAACAATTCGAGAAATCGGAATAATATCAGCCAATGGTCTTGTAAAAAATGAAGGTAAAGTTCGTTTTATTATTACAGGTTCGGCTAGTTCTAATTTAATTAGAATTACAGCAAGGATAATTGGCCAAGAAGATTGGACGCAGTTAGTTGATTTAACAGGAAATGTTAATCAATTGGTGGATGTTTTTACTTGGGATTTTTTAAGAGTAGAATGTATTGTATATGATGCAACTTCTGATTCAGTAAAATTACAAGCATCTTCATTTAATAGTTCTGCTATCGGAGGAATTGAGGTTCCCGGTGGGGAAATTATTTCTAATTTTGATACTGTGAGTTTTACCTCAAGTGATTCCAGTATTACAATTACAGGAGATCCCTTAACCGGTGAAATTGATTTTATTTCAAGCGTAGCTGGAGGTGTAACATCCGTAAATACTAGAACGGGCGATGTTGTTCTAGATAAAACCGATGTTAATTTAGGAAATGTTGATAATACAAGCGATGCTGACAAACCTATAAGTGACGATACTCAAGCGGCTTTAGATTTAATTACCGATGTTAATTGGACTGGCGATTATGATAACGGGGTAACGTACACTGTTGGTGACGGTGTAATGTATAATGGCGCTTCTTTTAGAATGATTGCAGCAATTGGTGCAGCTGGTTATCCACCAGTGGCTTATCCTGCAAATTGGCTTCAGGTTACAGACTATGTTTCTCCTAATGACATAGGACTTGGTAACGTAGATAATACCAGTGATGCAGATAAGCCTATAAGTGATGACACTCAGGATGCATTAGATCTTAAAGTTGCTAAAGCTGGCGATACAATGTCAGGCCTTTTAGATATCACAGTTACTGGAGCTGCCGCTCTTGAAGCCAATGACATTGTTATTGGTAACCCATGGGGTGCAGGATATTCTGTAATCACAGGTAAGGATGGTTCGACTGATGCTCTGTATATACAGTCGGCAGATCAATTAGGTACGTTTGCTGGAAATTCTTCTAAACCAGTAACAGTTGGTTCAGGTTATACGCAAGGTGCAAATTCTGGAGCTGTTGAGGTTCTTTCAGCTCCGGCAGCAGTAAGCGGGGCTTCTGGTTCTGTTTATATTCATTCGGGAGATACTGTTGGTGCTACTGGGTTTACAACTGTAAAATCTGGTAATTCATCGTCAAGTAGTACAGGTACTGCTGTTTTAAGATCAGGTGATGCTGCGGTAAGCTCAGGTAACACACAAGTTAGATCTGGAAATTCTGTTGGAAATTCAGGCGTAACATCCCTTTTTTCTGGTCAATCTTCTGGTGCAAATTCTGGTCAAGTTCAAGTTCAGTCAGGCGCTGCTGCTGTAGCTTCTGGAAATATCTTAATTTCTTCTGGTTCTGCAGCTACACGAGGATTAGTTCAAATTGATGGTTCTAAGCTAAATATGCTTACTTCTATTGATATGAACTCTAGTAAGATTACTGAATTGCTTAATCCTACTGATAATCAAGATGCTACCACTAAGAAATATGTTGACGATGCCGATGCATTGAAACAATCTTTAATAGATAAAAATCAGGCAAATGGATATGTTGGATTAAATAGTTTAACAAAAATTGATTCAATATATTTACCTAGTTACGTTGATGATGTATTAGAATTTGCTAGTCTTTCAGTATTTCCTTTGGTTGGAGAAACTGGAATTATTTATTTAGCATTAGATACAAATCTTTGCTATAGATGGTCTGGTTCTATATATGTAGAAATTTCTGCTGCTCCCGTTGTTTCAGTAAATACTAAAGTTGGTGCGGTTGTATTAGATAAAACTGACATCGGACTAAGTAATGTAGACGATACTTCAGATGCAGATAAGCCTATAAGTGATGACACTCAATCAGCATTAGATCATAAAGTTGCTAAAGCTGGCGATACAATGTCAGGTCCTCTAATCATGGATCACACTCATATTTCATTAAATAGCAGTGATCCCCTAGCTCCATATACTCAACAGGCTTCAGTTCAGTCTACTAGCCTATATGTTGAATATACTGACGATAATGTTGAACATACTGCTGATTATTCCACTACTACTGTACAAATGTACAGATATGACCTTACTGCAAGTTCGACAGATGCAGAGCTTGAAATAAATCTGAATGATGGACAACCTCTTATTACTTCGGTTTTATATGCTAATGATGGAACATACCAGCAAAATCTTAGTATTACTCAAGCTAGTGTAGACCTTACTAATACTGATAACACTACAAATATTGTTCGTACATCTACTTATGGAGCAGGAAGCTCTGTACTAATTGTACAGGATGGGGTGACTGGTAATTTTGATCAGGTAACTACAGATGAATCTGGTATCTCCGTGTCTCATTTTGACGGAGTAGATACTCTCCCTATCTTACCAACTTTAGATATTCAGTTAACTCCTAAAAAGTACGTAGATGATGCAGATGCTTTAAAAGAAAATTTAGCTAATAAATCCATCGACGGAACGTTAGCTTCTAATTCAGATACGTTATATCCTTCTGAGAAAGCAGTTAAAACCTATGTAGATTTCACAAGCGGATCATCTACTGCGAATTTTGAAGCCTCTACGTATTACCATGAATTACATGTTAATTACGATTTCACTGGAGCTACCTCAGACGGATCTCCATATAGACCATTTAAAACCACTCAAGCAGCAGTAAACGCTGCTCAATTGCAAACTATTGGTGGTAATACTGCAATTTTAATTCATTTGAAAAATGATATTAACATTGTGGAAAATATCACGGTAAGTAATGCTGTATCTAATTTATATATTATGCCAGCGGTTAGAAATAATACATCATCTGCACCTTTTAAAATTATCGGTAGTTTGACAATTAGTGGATCTCAAACAACTAGAGTTCGTGTTCAAGATATTGAGTTTAATCCAACTTCTGGTTATGCTTTAATTATCAATGATACTCAGGGAAGACATTTATTTGAGAATTGTGGTTTTGTGAATGGGTCAATTGCTGGAGCAGTTGGAACAGGGGTGAATTTAACCAGTACTTATAGAAATTTTATCGAATTTGTAGATTGTACAATCGAAGGTACTTTAAATATCGCAGGAACTCCAGTAGCTGGATCGTCTGTGTTAATGTATCGTTGTAAGCTTAGTTACGCGAATGTTATTGTAAATAGTGCAAATATTGCTGTGGGAATATATGATACGTATGGTATCTACGGTCTTACTCATACCGCCGGTGCTTTGGCAATTACTGGGTTGTGGGGAATTACTCAGACTGGATTTTTTAATTCAACTGCTACTTTAACTGCTACCAATGTATTAAGTCTTTCAAATGTTTCACTACAAAAACCAGATTTAAGTTTTGTTGCTTTAAATAAAACAGGAACGTGTTTTTATCAATTAATGAACGTACATCGTGGAGAAACTGCTGACGTTTTAAATGGAACAAGAGTTGTATACGGTCCGACTGCTACTGATGCCGGATATAAAATGGGCACATCAGGAAACTGGCCCGCTGCAGTATCAAATGTCGCTGGAGCTTTAGATAGTTTAGCTGCTAATAAAATTGCTATAACTCAAAAAGCTGCAATAAATGGAGTTGCTTCTCTTGATGGAACAGGTAAAGTTCCTCTTTCTCAGCTTCCTGCATCGGCAGATGATGTATTAGAGTTTGCTAATTTAGCAGCATTCCCTGTAACTGGAGCGGCTGGGATTATATACGTAGCATTAGACACTAATAAAATATACAGATGGAATACAACAGTTTATACTGAGTTATCTACAGCTCCAGTTACTTCTGTTAATGGAAAAACTAATGCAGTTACTCTAAATGCGATAGATGTACCATTTTCTCCTACATTAACTATTTTATCAACCGATGTACAGTCGGCTATTGTTGAAATTCAAGCTGCGGCTACAGGAACAGCTATTTATCAAGATACAAAAGAACCTACTGGATTTTTAAATAGAACAGATTCAACAACAAGTTTCGTTGATGGATCTAGACTTTTTACAATAGCTCCGGTTAGTGCTTCTTTTAGCTTTTATATTAAAGGTACCAAGTTTACAAAAACAACTTCTCAACAAATTACGATTCCTAACTTTGCTGGAAATCATTATATTTACTTTAATACTTCTGGAGTTTTAGAATCTACCCAAATATTTAGTAGTGATATTATTGAGCAGAATGCTTTTGTTTCAGTTATTTATTGGAATACAGATTTAAATACCCACACGTATTTTGCAGAAGAGAGACATGGTATAACGATGGATGGGGCAACTCACATATACCTACATACTACTTTTGGAGCAAGGTACTTATCAGGATTAGCCTTACAAGGGTTTACGCCTGATGGTAATGGTAGTCTTGACGCACATGCTCAGTTTACCGCTGATGAAGGCTCTATTAGAGATGAAGATATACTTTTATCAAGTGCAGCTCAGGCTCAGATTCCTATTCTTTTCAGACAAGGTCAGTTATGGAGAAAAAAAGCAGCGGATGCATTTCCTTTAATCTATAGCGGTACAGCTGGATATACAGGAGTCAATGGAAGAATACCATTCAATGAATTTGCTGGCGGATCTTGGCAGTTAACACAAGTAAGTAGTGCAAATTATGTATTAGTACATTTTTTTGCAACAAACGATAAACAAAATCCTATTGTTGGTATTCAAGGTATTGCTCAATATAATAATGCTCCACAAGCAAAAGCTGCGGCAAGTACTGAAATTACTAGTCTATCTGGACTTCCTTTTGCAGAATTTGTAGCAATTGGTACAGTTTTATTCCAATCTAACACTTATACTAATACTCCAGATGCTAGGGTTGTAAGTGTAAATGGAGCTACTTACATTGATTTTAGAGGTACTCAGCTTTACACTCCTGCGGGAGAAGCTACTGAGCATAGCTTATTATCGGGTTTAGCAGATGATGATCATATTCAGTATCATACTGATGCTAGAGGAGATATTCGTTATTATACAAAGTCTCAGGTTGATGCGTTAATTGATGGCATTTCATCAGCAGGCGATATTGATGAAACTTCATTTAACATATCGAATTCACAAGCCCTTCCTGATAATGTGCATAACTTTTTGTTTCCAAATGCGGTGGTCAGAGGATTTACAGCATTGGTAACAGTAGAGATAGATGCAACTACTGATCTATTTGAGGAATTCACATTAAATGGTATACAAAGAGGAGCATCTTGGGGTATGTCCATAGAATCACAAGGAGATGATTCTGGGGTTGTATTTTCAATAACTTCTTCAGGACAGATACAATATACTTCAGATAATTATACCGGTTTTGTTTCTGGAATCATTAAATTTAGAGCAATTACTACGTCAATTTAACAACTTGTAATACAGGAGAGTTTCTATGTTTGGAAAAGATAAAATGAAAAAAATGACCGATTCTGAGAAAAAAGCCAAAATGACTGCGCTTAAAGAAGCTCATGGAATGGCTTCAGATATGCTCAAGGGTAACCTTGCTGGCGTTAAAAAAGTAACAGTTGCGGCTAAGTCTAAACCTGATCTTGAAAAAGGATTAGAGATGGCTAAAAGTCTTGTCGGTCGCTCTGAAGATGATAGCGAAGACGAGTATGATACTGAAGAGTCAGGCGAAGCTTCAGACGAGGAATCAGAAGAAGATAAAGATTCAGATGAGTACGATTCAGAAAGCTGTGACACTCCCGAAGAAATTGATGCAATGATTGCTAAATTAGAAGAGAAGAAAAGATCACTTAAAGCTTAATCGGAGGTAGTTATGGCTAAAAAGCCTTATTATACTTCAAATACATTAATTGAAGCTGTCAAGAGAAAAATGGCTATGCCCATTTCTCAAGTTACATTTTTAAATGAAGACATTCTAGCGTTTGCCGATGAGGAAATGTTTCTTGCTCAAGTTCCTAGTATCCTTCAATATCATGAAGAATACTTGGTTTATGAACAACTAGTTCCCATGGTTCCAAAACAATCTAAGTATGCAATTCCTTCGCGTGCAATTGGTATGCGAATTCGTGATTTGTTTTATAGAGATTTAGCTGGGCAGCTAGTTCAAATGTCAAGGATCAATCCGGATGATAGATCTTTCTTTGAAGTAAATTCAAATACTACTCCAATTCCTATTCATTATTACGTTCAAAACAATCAAATTGTTATTACTCCTGCAGTTACTCAAAACTCGACCGGTAATTTAGTATTTACATACTACATGCGTCCAAACTCTTTAGTGACGGATGATCAAGCTGCTATTTGTGAAAAATTCTCTAAAGATATTACAGTATCTAATTTGACCTTAGTTGCTGGGAATGTTTTAATAATAGACGGACATACTTTAACCGCGGGCACTGATTTTGCAATTGGAACAAGTGATGCCGCTACAGCTTCTAATTTATCTAATGCAATTTCTTTATTAGATCCATTGCAATTTTCAACTAGTAATACATCAAACATTATTACTGTTTTTTATAAAACTAGATCATTGTATGTCGCTTCCAATAACTCTGCTGCGCTAAAAGTACAGTCAACAATTACTATACATATTCCTAGTACTGATACTATTCCAAGCTCTATCTTACCGGGAACAATGGTAGACATCTTGCAAGCCGAGGGTGGGCATTCTACTCTTAATTTTGATGTTTTATTACAAGCAGATGCAATTAGTGCATCTTCTCTAACATTTAAAGAAACTGATATTCCTTATGACTTTGTAGTTGGTGATTATATTTGTTCTCAATATCAATGTATCATTCCTCAAGTTCCAACCGATTTACATAACTTATTAGCAGAAAGAACTTGTGCTAGAATTCTTGAATCTCTTGGAGATAAAGAAGGGTTACAAGCTGCAAATCTTAAAATTAATGAATTAGAACAGCGTCAATCTACTATTCTTGATAGTCGAGTCGAAGGTTCCCCTCTTAAAATATTAAATAGAACAGGGTTATTAAGATCATCAAGAATTCGTTTTGGTAGACGCGGTTAATATAAAGGATCTAAATGTCCAGCTCTGTCATATTAAAAGCAGCGGGGTTACAAACTTCCCCAAATGAATTAGATAGACCAGATGGTGCCTTGATTGAGGCATCTAACGTTATTATTAAACGCGATGGTATCATTGAGCAGCGCAGAGGATTCTCTTTATATGGATCAGAACTTCCAGATGACAATACAACTGTAAAACAATTAACTACATATCGTAATAGAATTCTTAGACATTTTTCAACTACTTTACAATTTGATTCAGATAGTGCCGGTAACTTTCAATCTTTTGATGGAAGTTTTACTGAGACTATAGCAGGACTTCGTATGAAGTTTATTGAGTCTAATGGTAATTTATATTTTACAACAGATGAAGGGATTAAGAAGATATCTGCTAGAAATGCAGATGATTTTACAACTAGTCCAGACTTTGTTGTATCGGCTGGGGCCATTAAAGCTGTAGATTTAACAGGTAAAACTATATATGCCCCAAACCTTCAAGGAGGATGGTTTCCTCAAGATTCAGCAGTTGCCTATAGAGTTCTGTGGGCATACAATGATTTAAATGCTAACTTGATTCAAGGTGCTCCATCTCAACGGTTAGTAGTATCTAACCCTATGATTAATTTTCTAATTAGAGACTATACTAGGATACTATCAAACCTAGACACATTTGACAATACAGGAACTACTGCTAGAATTAATGATAGAAATTATATACAAATTCTAGGATTAACATTAAATGCTACTGCAAATGAACTATATACAAATCTACTACAGTTAACTACTAAATTAGATAATGATATTTTATATGCAAACCAAGCTCCTAGCACTCCCTCGGCTCCTCTTCAAATTGTATCAGCTTCTGTTGAATCTGGGATTGGTACAGTAAGTGCTACAGGTCCAGCTTCTGGTTATCTAAGTCCCGGTTCTAAGATTTATTTAGAAGGATTCACATTAGCTACTCGACAAGAAATTCAAACAGTTAAATTTGATGTCACTCCAACTTCTGGAAAATTTAGATTAAAATATAGTACCGTTGAAACTGCTGATATATATTTTGACGACTCTTTAAATGTTTCAAATGAAAAAATTACATTTAGTGTTACTCCAACTGGAGGAACATTCACCTTAACATATTCTGGAAACACAACTACGGCATTGGCATCTGGCGCTACGCCGGCAACAATCCAAACTGCTCTAAGATTATTAGCCGGTTTATCGGATGTTGTTGTTACAGGAGCTGTAAATTCGGCTACTGGATTAACTTTAATAAAACCGACAGGAATTCCATCTTTGATTACTGCGACAAGTAGTCTTACTGCTACACCCACCGCGCCAGTAATAACTACCGTTCTTTCTGCCGGTATTCAACAGAAATTAAGAGCTGTTGCAGGATTGGAAAATGTTACTGTAACTGGGGCTATTAATTCTGGAACAGGATTAACTTTAACTTTTCCTGCAATTGATGGAGATTTAAGTCAAGTAATTGAAGGGTCTGGAAATACTTTGTCTCCGGCTTCAACAATTACAACTGCAACTACTTCAACTGGTATTAAAACTGCATCCGGTGATATTAATAAAGGACAAGTTGTAGTTACTGCACAGGAAATTCAAAAATTAACTCTTGCCCCGGCTGCAGCTAGTGGATCTTTTACTATTTCATTTAATGGATATATTTCTGATCCAATAAACTATAACTCAAGTAGTTCTAGTGTTGAAACAATAATTAAACAAGTAAAAGGTCTTCAAGACACCTCTATAACTACAGTGGGCGGCGGAACTAACATTTCCCAAATTTCAATTAATTTTGGTACAAATAGTTCTAAAAGTTCAGTTATTTCAATAGCAACTAATTCCACTCCAAGTGTACCTACTATATCAGTTAATTCCACTATTACATTTAATACAACTGCAGTGGGGGCAGTAACTCTTACTTCTCCAAAAATTACATCAAATGAATATAGAAGTTTAACTCAACCAACAAGCCCCAGTATCCCTGCCACGAATGATCAATTAGTTAATATGCAAGTATATTTAGAAGATATATTAACTAGGTTATCTGCTGAAAATAGTAGAGTTATATCATCAGATCAAAAAGTCACTTTTAGTGCGAATCCAACTGGAGGATTTTTCGTTCTAAAGTATGGAAAATTTAATTCTTACAATCTTAATTGGGACGATACTGCGGATCAGATTCAAGTTAAACTTAGAGCTAGTCTTACAGGGGTAGATAATATTGTTGTAACTGGCGTTGTGGACTCAATTACAGGGTTAACTTTAAGTAGTGTAGATGGACTATCTAGTGAATTCACAGTTGATGCTAGTAGTCTAGATACCAGCATAACTGCTGCAGTATCTATATCTAATATATTATCATTTGATAATATTGCAATTACAACAACTGCAACTACTGAATTAACTATTACTATACCACAGGGTATTAATTCTAACTATTTTTTTCAGATATATAGAACTTCAGTTGCTCAAGCTACTGGAGTGGCTACATTCGATGATCTTGTTCCAAATGAAGAATATCAGCTTGTATATGAAGCATACCCAACTGAATCAGAAATGACATTATCTAGCATAACTGTTGAAGATGTTACTCCGGATGCTTTTAGAGGAGCAAATCTTTATACCAACTCCGCTACAGGGGAAGGAATTCTACAGGCTAATGAGACCCCTCCTTTTGCTAAAGATATAAATAGGTATCGTAATTCTATTTTCTATGCCAATACCAGAACTAGGCAACAACTTTTGATAAGTTTGCTTGGTGTTACTAATATGGTTAATTCGTTTGATATTAATAATCCTCCTAAATTGACAATATCGGATGGTATAAAATCAAATACATACCAATTTGTAACTGGTCAAACTGAAGTCACTGATGTTACGGTAACTACTATTGTAGTAAACTCTAAATATTTTTTAATTAGCTCAACTACGACAGATTATTATGTTTGGTTTAGCGTTGACGGTAATGGAGTTGATCCAAAAGATGCTAACCCATTAACATTATCAACCAGAACGGGGATTAGAGTTAACATATCATCAACTGAAGATACTGATACAGATAAGGTTGCTCAAAAAATTAAGAACGTATTATCTAGTTATTTAAGTGATTTTATTCCTACGGTTGATGGTAGTATTGTTACTATTCAAAACTATTCATTTGGTGTAGCTACTGATTCCGATCCGGGCGACACTGGCTTCAGTATTAATAAAGTTCAAGATGGTAGATCAGAAGATGAATCAACTTTAAGCGTTCTTCTTTCTACAGTAGTATCCCCGGCTAGAGCAGTTGATGAAACCGCTAAGTCGCTAGTTAGAATCATAAATAAAAATGTAAATGAAAAAGTATATGCTTATTATGTATCTTCTGCATATGATGTTCCGGGTAAGATATATTTACAAGCTAGAACATTAGAGCAATCTGCAGCATTCTATATTTTAGGTAATAGTTCCATTATTGGACAATCATTTAATCCTGATATTAGCCCGACGTCAGATAGTACAATTACTAGTATTACAATTGGGATAGATCCATTAACATCTGTAATAGTAACTAGCTCTCCTCATGGAATGTTAACTGGAGATCAGGTTATGATCACCGGGACTAATGAGGTATCTGATATTGACGGTCTTTACGCAATTACTAGA
>Ga0247723_1000502_pt1 | contig 26947 bp, 48 predicted proteins | sample MSEWelMarce5H_FC_FD_189079 | JGI IMG/M metagenome (GOLD analysis project Ga0247723, IMG submission 189079) | Subsurface sediment microbial communities from gas well in West Virginia, United States - MSEEL Well Study Marcellus 5H_FC | ecosystem: Environmental > Terrestrial > Deep subsurface >... | reverse complement strand
GATATTTTCAGCCAAAATACGGAGCTTGCGGCGATTCACCGCATCCGACATATCACGGATGCGGTCAATTTCGGCCAGCGCCTTATCGGCCAGGTCAATTTGGTACAGTTGAGTAGGGACGGCATAGCCGCCATAGTAAGCCCAGTAAGCATAGGTGATGGCGGCCATTTTTTGGTACATCTAGAGTCTATGAGCCAGGGGGTCCGGGCACACAACCTTTTTTTTCATTACACGTTAAACTCAGCCCCATACTCGTGCCCTCCCCGCCACTGCTTCTCCTCGTGGATCTCGTCTTGCAGCCGCGCCACCTCGTCGCTGTACCTGATTGCTATCCCGCGCATAAACTCGCTCACCTCGACTGAGATGGCGCAGTTGGGGTCAAAGGGCCCGTTCTTATTCAAAAAGTCGGTGGCGTTGGCCACCTTTTCGTCAGCGGTGTCAAGGCGCGCACGCAACTGCTTGAGCTCAGTTGCGTGCATGCGGATACGCTCCTTTATGGGAATTTCGAAGTAGGCATCCACTGCAGCCTCCTCGAGGTCACCCTGCTCACCCCTCTCCAGACGCTCACGCACGTAATTAGCCATGTACCGGTACATGGAGGGGGTTATGGCCTCGCGCATGTGATATTCAAATACTGAATAGGTCCAGACGAAGTTGGCGTTGCACAGAAGACCGCTGGCGTTATAGTAGAGGGCCATCTCAATTTTGGTTTGAAATTGAAATCCAACTGGACTTGGGGCTGGTCACAAGACCATATTTTCAAATCACACGATAAAGTGGGCGCCCGTTAGAAAAACCGATATGAGCTAGGCTTCCGTTCTTAATCATCTTCCCAAAGTTGCGCATAAACGGGTCAGTGGAATGGGAGCACTCGCTAACCTTGTGAAGGCAGTTGGCGCACTTGCACGGAGGAGCCATATCAATTTTGGAGTGAAATTCAAATCCCCGGCGTGAAGGGACTTAGCACACAACCTATTTCTTCATACTCGCGCATCAAGCGCCGCCGGCATGCAGGGTGACGTGGGTTGGTAATTGCGTCCTTCCACTTGACCTGGATAGAACGGGCGGCCAAATCCGCCTTGATTATATCTATCCTCATATCCTGATATACAACATCATAGTAAGCGTCCATAGTATTTTCTATAACGGCAAAACAGTGTTGCTCCGGGGCGACTGGAAAAGGGACGTTCAGTCCAGTCACCAACAATTTTTCAATGAAAATTCGAGCACGACGGATAGAAGGTATATCCCGGTAGGTGTTAATTAGGAACCTAAATTCATGACGGACACATGCAGCCACATCTTCGAGATCACGTGCCGATGGCCTGTCCAATTCGATCCAATAATTTACATCAAAATTAAAAACAAGATTTTCAAGAGACGTGACCAGACTGACGTGAAGCTCGTCCAGCTGGTCATCTGCCATGGTATTCATGGTACGCCGGTCTTTAAACTTTGACGCGCATAATGTTGCGTGGGAACACGCCACCTCTAGTGGCTGGGTTGCGGAAGAGGGCCCTCTTGGGACTGGCCATGAGCAGCTGATAGTTGGTCATATTGCGGCCGATCAGCCGCTCTATTACAGACTTGGGATAGTAGTTCTTGCGGCCAGTCGCACGATTCGTCACGCGATAGACGACTCCCGAAACTGGGCTAAGAGTCACGGGGTTCTTGTAGTTGCTAGGAATTCTATTCCTGAGCAGCTTGGGCAGGGCCTTGCGCTCTGAAGCCGCCTTGCGAGACCGCTTCAGAGATCTAGATTTACCCTTTGTATTCACCTTCTGAACATAGGCCTTCACCTGAGACACAGATCGCGCCATTATGTCACGCAGATCCATTTAATTTTAGTTTAGATTTAATTCCCAACTGCAACTGCAGAACGCTTTGGGGAGCGCTGTGATGGGGAGAGATTCATGGCAACTGCAGTGCGCTTGCGGACGGATGGGGCGCGCATGGATTGCATGGTCTTGGCAAAAGCGCTTCCGAGATTGACATTAGTTATAGTTCCCTTGTCCAGACGGTTGGCCACGGTCTTCACGCCACCCAGCTCCTTCACCATGGCAGTGGCTTGCGCAGCTGTAATTCCTGGCTGGAAACTCTGAACAAATGCTATAGCTGTATTCTTGGCGGTTGGCCCTGAAGGGGACTTGCGCCGAACGGGGGCTCGGGCTGCATACACGGGAAGGGCATTGAAATTACTCTTAAGAGTTGCAATGTAGTTTCTTATATTCTTCTGGTGATTACTCCCACTCACCTTGGCTGCAAAACTGTTGAATCTGGCCTTGGCGTTGATAAAGTCTTTTGGTTTCTTGCCGGAATGCAAGCGAATTATCTCCTTCTGGAAAGCCTGCCCGCGCAAAACCACATCTTCATTGGACAACAGGTCAATGCTCTTGGCGGCGGGGGTCGAGCCTGTGCGCGGGGTGGCGGAGACAAAAGCCCGCATGAATACGTTCTCGGGCTGATTAACAGACTGACCCATGCGACGCAGACGCTCCTTGTACCGGGTCTTGAAGTCGGTGTAGTAAATGAGGCCCTTGCGACGGGAAGATCGCACCTTCTCAGTGAGACGAGCCTTCGTATAAGCGGCGGCGTTCTTGGATTTTTGACCGAACCGAGCCTGAGCTCTAGTCACGTTAGCAAACCCAGTCGCCTTATTTGAGTATCCCTTAGCTGTGATAAGAGGGTTAGGGAGCATAGGGGGAAGGGTGCCAAGCAGAGCCGCATTCTGAGCCTCCTTGTTAATTCCTCTTGTCAATTTACTACCCAAATTCTTCCAAGCATTGTGGTATCTACCAGTTTTGCTCGTAAATTTCTTGAAAATCTGGGAGAGAATTGTAGTACGACTCCACTCTAACTTCTTTATGAGATCATCGATGAATTGATACTTGACACCAACAAAGGCTCCGTAGGCCTTGGGTCCTTTCATGATATGGGTCTTCCATGCAGACGCGCCCGCAGCGGGGGCCCAGGCTTTGAAATCGACTTCTGACTTTTTCGTGCCCTGCATCCACGCACAAAAGTAGAGCTCAACGTCATCATACCTGACCTCACTCCCAAGCGCATCCATGTAGTACTTGAGCATGCGCTTACCACGCATAAGCTGCAGATGCTCCTTGGGGTGGGTCATAGCCGCCTGACCGGCACCAATTTTCAACTCAATTATGTAAATTTTCCAGCGGCCATTCACAAACTTTATTACGATGACATCAGGCTCGATGGCACTGGCACCCTTGGCGCTGCCCTTGGCCCAGCCCCAGGTGTTGGGGTGGCTTGCGACGATCTGCTCGTTTCCGATGGGCCCGCCGTTGATCATGGAAAGGTTAAAACGCGACTTGAGGATGATAATCTCTCTGACATTTGGTCCATACTTTTGCACGGGACTGAGGATGTATGGCATCAGCGAGGCTGCGTTTTCTGAATCGACCGTAACCTGGTTCCAGTCGTAGATGAGGGTGTGCGCGCGATCCACGAGGGCGTTCTGCGCCGTGTATTCCAGAATGCCGCCAAAGTGCGCCTGCCGGCTCACGTAGTACTTGACGGTCTGCTCAATCTTCTGACGATATTCAGTGGATAGACCTGGGATGGTCTGGAGAATGGTGCCCATCACATCATCCTCGAGGGAGTCATCCGCCATGCCTGAGGCCATGTCCTCAGCCGAACTAACCTGACGACGAGGCATATTATATTCTGACAAGATAATATAAATGGCTTTCTTATTGAGCACGGCCGCTCGAGCAGCCGGCAGCGCGCTAAAGGGCGCGGCGCAGCAGCAAGGGAAAATCCTTCTCAACCAGGGAAAGAAAAATCTTACAAACTACGCAAAAACACAGGGACAGGCTTTGCTCAACCAAGGCAGAAAACAGGTCGTTAATGCTGGTATTAAACATATAAACATGGCTACTAACGCTACTAAGAAAATACTACAGCAGCAGCCAGGTGCCCTCGGCCGGGCTGCTAACGCAAGACCAAGAAATAATCGCAGTAATATATTAAAAGTATGACATCTACACCTCATCAGAATGAGAGATGGCTTAATATACAGAAGCAGATCAATAATGCACTGCACAACATGGCGAAAAGAAAGCGGAATAGAGCACCCATCAATCAGAATACAGCTGGTTTGACCCAATCTCTTAGCGTAATAAATCTCCCAAAACTTTATAACAGCCCTGTAAAACCCCCGCGGTCATTAACTAGATAAAAATTCAGTTGCGAATTAAAGTAATGTACGAGGTGCTTGGCCTCGACAAGGGTGCTTCGCAAGATGATGTGAAAAAGGCGTATAGAAAGCTTGCACGGGAACACCATCCAGACAAGGGTGGCGACCCCGAGAAGTTTAAGAAGGTCCAAGAGGCTTATGAGATCCTGTCAGATCCCGAGAAGAGGTCGAACTTTGACAGGTTTGGGAGCGCCGAGGGACCACCTAATATGGGTGGTTTCCCTGGAGGATTTCCAGGTGGTTTCGGCGACATATTCGGCCAGATGTTCGGTGGAATGCACGGGCCTCCCAAGGCTGAAGATCACCACCACACGATAAATATCTCACTCGAGGAGGCGTACCGTGGAGTGACCAAAAACATGCGCGTGACCCTCACCAAGGTGTGCATGGACTGCCTCAAGCAGTGCAAACAGTGCGGTGGGAGGGGACAGGTACAGCACCAGATGCAGCTGGGACCATTCTCACAGCTCATGAATCAGCCGTGTGGAGCCTGCAACGCCACGGGCCAAGTGGCTAACGGCTGTCAGGGTTGCAATTTCAAAAAGCACAAGCTAGAGAATCTCAATTTAGAATTAAAATTCAAACCAGGAGTTGAGAACGGTCACCAGACTGTGGTTCGGGGGATGGGGGCTCAACCTACTCGCAAGGGTGAAGAGCCTGGAGATCTAGTTATAAATGTAAATGTGAATTCGCACCCTGATTTCATGAGACAAGGAAATGACCTGGTGTGGATACGCAAAATTTCATTTGAAAATTCAGTGACTGGGTTAAGAGTGCAGTGTCCTCACTTCGACGGGTCATTTGAAATTGATACGCGAAAGTGGGGGGTTTTGGACCCTAGAAAAGACTACTTGGTGCCGAACAAGGGGTTCCCTGGGGGCAATTTACGGGTGGCGTTTGACGTGATTTATCCAGATCCTTCTATTACATACACTTTGACACTACTGTGACGAGCGCCACAAGTCCGTTGATGGTGCCTATTGTCACCGAGTCCTGCGTGGCGTGGATCACCTCCTGGATGTTCAGCTGAGCGTGGTGGAAGACCACGTCATTGACCGTGTCTGGGACGAGAGACAAGGTCGTGGCGCGGATGACGTGCTTGCGAAGAAGAGCGCCGGACCTAATGGTGCGAGTTACCACTGGGTGCCGAGCCACCTTTCGCGCCGTGATGCATGTGCGCTTGACCGCGCGATTCATTGTCCCTACTGTTTTGGGCGGTTTTAATTCTAACTGTTTTTGCGGAATAACACGAGTACTCTTTAGACTTGCGCGCTGAACCACGCTTGGATTCACGCTTAGACTCTTTTTCCATCTGGATTCTAATTTCAAAACAAAATTGAGACCGGGAACAAAACTGAATTTTAATTGCAAAATACACACCCGCCCTGACCCATGGCCCATACTGTAGTCGAGATGAGCACCTTGAGCTCTTCACAAATTTCAGATTCAAATTCTTCATCACGAATTGCACGCGCCATCTTCTTGAGATCCTTCTCCGTCAGTTTGACCGTCTTGTCTTTGCGATGCAGGATGGCGTGGTTAAGCGCCGTAGGGTGATCGCGCCACGTGTCGTACGCCTCGTTGAAAGCCGCGCGCGTCGGGAATCTCTTGTCTTGATAAAGCTCATTTACCCAAGACAGCAGATCCTCACTGCTATATATGTGTTTCGCATCGCTAGGTGGGGCAAAACCCCACGAGTCGGCAATAGGACTAGTGCTCACGTAGAACTTGGCCATTTTGAAGGTGGGAACCTAAACTATTATCAATAGGGCCCGGCCACAAGACCTATTTTTTAGAACATGAGCTTGCGCTTGACTGGCTGCTTCTTGACGCGCTTTGCGCCCTTGTTCTTGCGAACCTTGCGGGCACGGAACAGAAGGTTCAGGCCGAAAGGCGACTCGACCACCTTGCGTGGGCGGCCGACGGGGCGCTTGGGTGCGTAGCCCTCGAACATTGGGCCGATGTAAGCCTTGCGCTTCACGTGATGCACGCGCACGCCGGGAATGCGGGCTGCGTACTTGCCACGGGCCTCACCGGCGTTCTTGCGCTCCTTGCGCACCAGCTTGGGGCGGATTGGGCTAGGGATGGCGTTCTTCTGGGCGTACTTGACATGGACGACCGCGCCACCTGGGTTGCGGTAATACTTGGCCTTTGGGGCATACTTGATACCCTTGTCAGTCTTGACAAGGTACTTGCCACGAGCCGTCTTGAAAATGACGCGGCGCTTGACATTCATGAAATCGGTAGGCTTGGGGGAGCCGGCTGGGACCTTGCGGCCCTTGCGGACGAGAGCGGCACGGTAAGCGCGCATAACTGGACCATTCATTGTTAGTATTGGTTTAGAAAATTACATCAGGCCGGCGAAGGGGTTCTTCATCAGAATCGACTTGCCCACACGGGGGCCGCGCTTGGCACCGGAATTGGCGCGCACCTTGCGCACAGCCTTGCCACCGAACAGGGCGGCGATTCCGAAGTTGCCACCTGGGCTCACCAGGTGCTTGCGGGGGCGGCCGCGGCCGCGGGCCTTCTTGGGGCTGAACAGAGCACCCAGGGCACCAGCCTTCACGCCGGCATAGGCACCGCGAGCCTTGCCACGGTTGGCACGCACCTTGCGCACAGCCTTGGGGCGGATGGCGGTTGGCACGCGGACAGACGAGTTGGCGATGCTGCGCTCGGTGCCACCTGGGCTGGTGACGTACTTGGCCTTGGGGGCATACACGGTGCCCTTGGCAGCCTTCACGATGTACTTGCCGTTGGCAGTCATCATGATGCGGCGGCGCTTGGAGTTCAGGAACTTGGTGGGAGCCTTGGGGATAGCTGGACGGCCTGCCATTTCGGTTGGTACTATTCTCTCATATTTTTTTTTAAACTTCTGATTCGGGTGTTCCTCCTGAACCTTTGACGGATATACCCGCAAACGCATGAAGGCGGGACCCAACTGAACCAACTGTACGCACTTCGTCAAGAGAAGCCCGCTCCGAAGATCCAAGTTTAGCCATCTTGATAAAGCGGTCAGCAACACGCATAAGAGGACTCCCAGATTGTTTGGGAATCTCTTCTTTTATAAATGAAAGATGGTTGGTGATCTTGCGCTCTACAGGGTTCCCCTGCTCAATAACTGTATTAAACTCTGCAAAACAATCCGCTAAAAACGCTTGCCCCTCCGTCGATCTGTCCTTGCGCGAAATAGTCAGCTCCTTGGAAATCTTGAGTGCCAGCTTCTTCAGGTTGATGGACGCCCTGAGCGCATTCGTCATCCGCTCGTTCAACTTCATGTACAACTGGATAGACCCCAACACACCTGTACCTGCGGATAAGATTGCGTTCAAAATACTCACAAAGGTTTGGCTCAGAAAGTCGTTCAGTGAAATGGCGCAAAGGGCATTAATCGAGGAGATTATTAGTATTGGGATGTTAAACTTGGCGGCCATACCGTGATAGTACTGATACTCCTGGATGTTGTGGTCATATAAATCATTACACTGTTTTTCGAGGTTTTCGAGAAAGGCCTCCTCTTCAGAGTGCCAACGCTCGTCTTCTGTATGCGTCATATTATTACACAGTATTTAGTTATCAGCCTTGGGTGGAGTGAAGCTGTCACGCGCCACCTTCAGAGCATGCGTCTTGGCCGCCTTCTCCGTCACCTGGTACTCGCCGCCTAGGGTGGTCTCGAGAACAGCCTTGTAAATATCAGATGACTCCAGAGCATCCTTCAGGTCCTGACGCAGCTCCTTCAGGTTGGCCTTGGCGGCCTCCTCCTTCTCAATGAGCTTCTGGATCTGGTTGCCTGCCATCTTTTCTACTACTACAGCAGCCGAAGTCTCTAAGAGGCTTCATGCAAGACGACCACGTGAGGAACGGATGTATTGTCTGAGTGCAGTCAGACGCACAAGTGGGTCGAAACCAACACGACGCAGGTACGCGGTTAAATAAGCGGCCCGGCGCCGACCAGGAATAAAGCGATGCACGACTCGGCGCCCACTACGTCTCAAAAGTCTCTCCTGCGTCCTGCGCGCGTTTTGAGTGGCTGCACTCACAGCTGCGTGACCGAATGTTACATTGTTTCCATATTTAACCCGTAAATTGTGGCCTAAACCGTTCCAAGCCAATCCAATAGCCATTCGTTCGCGAGCAATATTTCTCATAATAGGGTTTTGATTATTAATGTTGTAATTATTGTTTGCGTTACTGTTGTTGAGGTTCAGATTGACGCCTGCTGCAGCGGCTCTATTCTCCAGGCGCTGAATTCTTCTTCTAATTGCGAGAATGCGAGCGGCATTTGCACGGGATATCATGACTTCGTGTTGCTGGCGGGGGTGGGGGTGACGACGGGAGAGCAGTCCTTGGTGGCTTGGGCGCCAAGGAGTGCCGTTGTTGCGGACGATGAGACCAGTTGCGGCGTTGAGTCGAAGTGGCATACTATTTACAACTAAAATTATGGAGCAGCAGCTCTTGCAATTCTCTCGGCGATTGGGTGAGGGAGAGGTGTGCGCTTGAAGGCGCGCATGGCACCATATATTGTTTTTGTCCAGTTTGAAACTCTGCGCACTCTGAACAAATTGTTTGCTGTTAAAGGACCTGATCTCAAATTGGCATTGCTGTGGAGGCCGGCGCGACGCACAAGCTTGTAGTACTCACGCTGAAGTTTCGGGATATTTTTTGCAAGCTGTGCTTGCAATTTCTGAGCCTTTTTTATTTCCCTAAGAGTAAAGGCTGCGCGATTCAGTGCTGAACGAATGGATTTAACCTGGCGTGGAGGTTGCGTGCTTCTGCTATTGGACATGGGGATGTTAGAGTGAAAAAGACGAGTCAGATTGTTTGAGTAGTTGTTATTCATTTGATATTACACAATAATTTTACCCGTAGGCGATCACCCCCTTGCTCGTCTGCACCCCGCCCACCAGCCAGCTGAAGCCGTCCTTTTCCAAGCAGAAGACGCGGTAGCCAGCGTCTTCTAGATCTATTTCGCCGCGCAAGTTGCGATCGCCGTCGTCCTTCACCAGGAAAGAGTCGAGTGCCGGTACGACTTGCTGGATGAGCGGGTGGCGCTCGTCTAGATAGCCGTGGTTTAGGCACCCCTCCCCGCGGTCCTCAATATCCTCGCAAGCCTCGATAGCCTTGATAAGGGAGATGACGTGGGAGGCCATTTGTTTTTTGGTGGAAATTTAGAAGCTGGCGTTTAGGGCCCGGGAACAAAACTTAGTTTTATCCACAGAGCCCTCGCATCTCTGCGTAGCTCATCTTGCCCTCGGCGAACCGAGCCATGGCGTCCGTTTGAACCGTATCATTCACGACTGACGCGCACGCCCCTAGCAATGGGTTGTACTTGGAGATGATCTCGATGTCGTCATCCTTCTGCTCCGTGATCTCAGCCTTAGTGGGCCTGCAGAACTCGATGCGATTACCTACGGCGTTGTTATTTTTGGGCACCATCTCGAGAGGCGCCTTGTCGCGGAAGATCATGCGGACCTCACGCGGCTCGAACCCAAACTGGGAGATGCGGCTATACGGAATGTCGTCCTTGATTATGAGCTCCCAGCCGATGGGCACCTCCGGATCTTGCCAATGAGCCAGCGAGCCGTCTCGGCAAACCACATAGAGATCCATAGGGACGGGGGCCAGCTCAAGGCTGCTGCCATATGAGTAGTTAGATGGCGTCCGGCATAAGCCAGTTTCGGTCGCAACAACAGGGCGGAACTCGAAAGAGACGATGTCACCGATGTTGAGCTTCATGTTTGTTAAGGGTGTCTTTTCTTTACCTCGTGCCTACTGAACCGGACACATGACCATTTTTTCTACCCACATTGTAGATGGCGGACTGCCCAATTTGCCTTGAAAATTTGAGTGGAAATATAGTCACAATGGGGTGCTGTGATCAGAAACTGCATCTCACCTGCATAAATAAATGGAGAGGGTCATGTCCTTTATGCAGGGCGGATGTAGAGGCTCCTCCACTAGAGGTTGTGCATGTAGGAGTGCCTATTGTTATAGAGAGACAGCAAAACATAAAAGGATTTGTTATTGGTTTTCTTACAACTTTTATAGTTCTATATAATATAAAATGATGCGCCTATTGCCATTCATTAACGTCCTGTTTTACGCAGCCGGTCTTCGGTGGATACTGGACCTGGAAAAGTACCAGTGCAAGTGCTCAGCAGATCGCCGCCGTGACTTTATGAAGTATTACCTGATGGGAGGCATCGTATTCAGCGTCATAACAATTCTTTCAATTTTCAAGAAAGAATTACTCGTATTTCTGGCCCGGCACGTGGCTCCTTTGTTCTTCGCCGCCTCTATAGCATATTCGGCAGTCGCACTGAGCTACTTTGTCGATATAAAACACAAGGACTGCAGATGCTCAATGGGGCCACAGAGAGAGATGATGTATTGGCTGGCATTATTCCAGGTTATTTTCAGTGGCTTAATCGTCTTCGGATACATCGGATTCAAACTCTAGACGGCGACGAATCTTCTCTTCACAGATTCCACGAATCTCAGGCTTGCATGCAACAAACGCATCAACCGCCTTTTGGTCCTCGATGCGCCAAATCTTCCGGACCATCTCCTTCACGAGACTATAACTGTCAGTCAGACTCATCTCGTTGAACTCTGACATAAACTCACCTTGGACCTTCCATCCGCGATGTGCCAAGGCTAGGCCGCGCCGAGCCGCCTTGCACCATGGGCCATCACCCTCCTTCTCGAGAATCACACTGTACCTGCGATCCTTGGTGAGGTTAATAATTGCATCCATGGGATTGGGCTCGTATTTGTAGCTAGGGGGGATGTACCGGAGACCCAACTGTACATCACGCGTCTTGTAGAAGAGGTTGCACGTGAAATCCACGCAGTACTCGTTCTTCCAATCCTGAAAGGACCCCATGTAAATGCAGCAATCCAGCTTAATTTTATTCTGAATTTTAACCTCATAAATTTTAGAAATCTTACCACCGTACTTGGAGCCCCCAGACTTTTCACTCGTCTGAATTCGACCAGGATAATTTAGTTCCAAAATTCGGCGAAATTGAACAAACTTTCCGAACTCTTGTCCGTAAGGTTGAGGCCAGAGAATATCAATGTCATTGAAATCATCAAGACCGCAAACGACGACATCGCGAAGGTAACCCCCGAAGATGACTGCGTCGAATGAGAGAGCGATGTTGATGATCTCATTCATCTGTACTTAAGATTACAGGGACCAGATCCTTTAGACCGTTTTTTTTGTCGCGTGATAATATGGCTTTGATAGTTACTAATCCAGGGGGTGCTTTGGGTCCAGCCGCAGCCTTTGGTGGCGCCGTTGGAACGGCCATGGCTCGCGGCATCGGCGACCGCCTCACGTCTCTTTTCGCAGGCAAGGCGGTTGATGCAGGTCAGACTGTGGTCATTGCCGCTGCTTTGCAGGGTGTTATGGACTCGGCAGCAACTGAAGTCGAGAGATACGTGGCCATGATTGCACCCTATGCAACCAAGGGATACTACGCATTCATAATTTGCGCCGCCCTTTACGCACTCAATTCTGCAAATAACCTCACAGGTGGCCTCATAGGCGAGGGAATACGCGCCACCATAATGGCCATCCTGCGTCTCGGGAAAAGCCTGGCGAGCATGACGGCTTCGGCGTCCATCAAGTTTGCCAGAGCTTCGGTGAAATTCCTGAAGTGGCTTGCCAGCGCCGATGGCAACAACGCCATCAAGCAGGGTGCGAGAAAGCTGGCGAACGCCATCGGTCACCGCATCAAAAACGTGAAGGAGGCCGCCTCTAAACTGAAGGGTATGGCTGCACGTGCAAAGACTGCGACGATGGCTCGCCTCCGTGGAGCGGCAGCCAGTGTCGGTGCAGTGCGCGCGCGCTTTGCCAAGTACCGCGCAAACCGCGCAGAAAAGGCCAAGCTGGCCAAGAACGCGGCTGAACTGAAGAAAGTCATCAGCAAGGTGCGCAAGAGCTCCGCGCCACTTACCCTGGCTGAGAAGAAGAAGTACCTCAAGGTGGCCCACAAGGCTAACCAGAACGCGCAGGCGGCGGCGCGAAATGCAAAGGCGGCTGCAAATCAAATGCTCGCCATGCAGGCCGCTGGCGCCCTCGGCAAGCGCAAACGCAATGCAACTCCTAACAAGCGCGTGTCCCGCGCACGCGTGACCATGGTGTCAGTCAGAAGCACGGGGGGCTCGATGTAATTTACACGTCATATTCACGCTCTGAAATGTACTCCCACCATTCATCCTCCTTAATCAGGTCAAGAATCTCCTTCTGACGTCTCTTAATATCAGCCTCGGCAGCGCTCATTTCCTCAACCACACCCCACGCCACGCGGCACTCCTGGGTGTCCTCGAAATTAACACAAATCATTTCAGCATGTTGAATAGCCTTCTCTAGCGCCTTCTTGCGCGCAAATGATTTGGGGCCCTTGGGCTGAGAAGCCTGGACGCGGGAAAATTTAGGGTTTGTGCGCGCCGCCACTACAAACATATAGCTTAGAGGATACCCACTTCTCTAAGCTAAATGCGTATCATCATCAAAGCCAGCGACGTTGCGGCGGTCCTTGGACTCAACAAGTTCAAGCCCCCAACTGAAGTCTTCGATGACCTATGGAAAAAGTATTCCCCGGAGAATTTCAATTCTAAAACAAAATTGGAGGAGGCCAAGGAGGCCCTAGCCAAGTCTGCATCGGCACAGGCTGTCCTCGCGGAGGCTGTGGGTCACCACGCCAAGGACTCCAATGAGGCCCACCTGAAATTCGAGGAGGCTAAAGTTAAGATTAATTCCGATCCAAAATTGAATCGCCAAGACAAGGAGAAGGTGATTGACCACCTCAAGTCAAAGGTTTATACGTCTCACGGAACTCGGAAGGAGGATGAGACGGCAGTGCGCACTGGTCTGGATCTCAAGCGCGACAACAACTTCTACACATTCCATATCATGGACTTGGGTGATAAGGAGTATGTAGTGGTGGGCAAGATCGACCGGCTGGAGGCCCAGCCTGACGGCTCCCAAATTTTGGTTGAAATTAAGAACCGAACCAAGGGGCTCTTGCGCAAGGTGTATGATAGCGAGCGCGTACAGGTGCAGATGTACCTGGAGATGCTCGACCTGCAGAAGGCCAAGTTGATCGAGCAATTTAACTCGGAAATTAACACTATGGAGATTGAGCGCGACGAGGAGTACTTCAACGAGGTTATTCATCCTGGACTAGAGGCGTTCTGCCAGTCACTGCACTCCGTATTGCTTTGATCACCGTAGTCTCGACGCAGAACAAATAGTGTAACAACTCACCTATTATGAAAAATATTAATAGAACCGTCCAATAGCTTTGTCCTGGGAAGAATTGTTTGTGTAAAAACCAAGCTGCAACCACTGTGGCCACAGTATCGACAACAGCCACGTCTGCTATACGGATCGAGTGCGCTCCTGTACCTGGAGCTCCAAACAGGTTTTTAAATGGGCAACTCATCACTTAAATATACCGTGGAGAATCATATGAGCCAAAACAATCAGGCCCACCAGCTTGACGTCCTTCGTCAGAAAGTAGATAAAGAGGGCTAGGAAGAAGCCAACCTTGAGGGGAGGGGTGATGCCATACACGCGCTGCTTGACGGACTCGTCTGCAACTGAGAAGTCCTGGGTGTCCATTTATTATTAGTTTAGAATTTAACTGAATAGAGCGAAGAGAACTATGTAAGCCGCCATGATCTGAGCCATGAGCTTCACGTCCTTCGTCATACCATATATGAAGATGGCGAGAATGATGCCTACTTTAATCGATTCATTTGAAAATTTAATACCGAAAACGCTCTTGTGCTCACGGTCCATTTATTATTAGTTTAGATTTTACTTCTCGGTGATCCAGAGGCGGCCGTTAATGAAGTCCTTGAAGGTGGCGAAGAAGAACTCTGGATCATCGTCATCATCGTCGTTGATCAGCTCCCAGCCCTCGCCATTCCACTCATCTACGATGCACTCGTAGTACTTGGTCTTCTTGCCCTGCTTCACGCAGAAGGTGACGTAGGAGCCAACCAGACCACCGAGCATGTCCTCGAACTTGGTGTTCTTGGAACGCAGACGCTCGTTCTCGCGAACAACATCGATGACTGACTGGATGGCGTCCATTTCTACTTGTTCAGGGCATGGCACTTTTATCTACTTGCGGAAGGACCAAACGTTGTTGTAAGTAATCAGCGGCGTCTCAATCTTGTTGTTGAACCTGAACTCATTCACCGCCTTCTGGATAGGGTAAGACTCCCACTTATTGCCGTACATAACCCCCCCTTCCTTCAACTTGACCCACCAGTTGGAAATGTCGTTGCGAGCACTTTGTAGATTCAAGTACGAATTAACAAATATAAAATCGAGAGATTTGTCTTCAAAATCAGCCAGTGCATCTACAGAATTCTTCTCATGAAAAACTATCCGATCACTCTTCACAGCATACTTCTGTCTAGTGAGTGAAACATTCTTCATTAGTTCAGCATCAAACTCACTGGAGTTATTAATAATAGTACCGTCATAAGGTATCTTCAGATAGTCGGTTTTAGGCTTATAAGAATCTACTCCATGGATTGTCTTTATGTTTGGGCAGTTGTGGAGCATGGCCAGCAAATTTGTACCGTCGCCTGTACCTAGATCCAGACCCACTATATTTTCACCTAGATGACCTATAGAATGTATAATGTTAATTACAGGAGTTTCAGGGTAGTTTTTGAGATCCACAGAATTCATTATATATATTAAACTCAAATCTTTTATCTGGTATTTGTATGTGTTGGAGCGCCAACGGTTCCCTAAGCACGTGGGCGGTGGCCATGGCGCTGGCGGCGGCCAGTCATGGGTACGACCCTAAACTGTGGCTCTTCATGGTCATCTTTACACAGATCCAACTTGTCGAGTATTTTCTGTGGAAAAATATGAAGGTGCCACAACTCAATGCACTCGGATCGAAGGCCGCGGCCCTTGTGCTTATTCTCGAGCCCCTGGCCGCCATTTACATAATAAAGAATGTTGAACTTCGCAACAAGATGTTTATGGGCTACGCCGTTTATCTCGCTGCTTTGCTCATGACGCAGTCGTTCGACTTCAGAACCGTCATCGGCGGGAACGGCCACCTCCAGTGGAAGTGGCTGCCTTCGTGGGGTCTCATTGTCCCGTGGATCCTGTTTTTAGTGGTCCCATTTTTGATTGCAGGATACTACAAGAGTTTCGCCGTGGCCATAGCGACACTGCTCATGAGTATATATTTCTTTAGCAAATATGGCACAGTATCGTCGATGTGGTGCTGGGTGGCTGTATTCGCCTGGATTTTAGTCTTCATAAATCATATATTAGGATGAGCGTGCCGAATATTTTAGCAGCCACACTTGCCGAGATTTTCGGCGACTTTTCATTCAAGGACTTTGCCAGAGGGGGTGGGCCACTCGACTTTGGCAAGGGTCTGTTGGGGTATGCAGGCGTCATATTTTTCCTCATCAAGAGCCTGCGTGTAGGTAACGTGGCCTATGTGAATGGCATGTGGGACGGCATCTCAGGACTTGTAGAGACCCTTGCAGCCATTTTTATTTTTGGAGAGAAATTGAATGGATGGATTCAGTACGCAGGACTGGGTATGATCATAGCAGGAACTTTCTGCTTGCATTCAGGAGGCATCCCATACTAATTAATTCTCAACTGAAATTAATGAGCAACGCACTGAGTCCAAATCAAGTTCGACGACTTTTTCTAAACAGGCTAAGAACCGCCAATCTTCGTACAGCTAGAATTGTGTGGCGGCATATGATCGAGTTGGGCAGATCTCTCACTGGGCGCAACAGATACGTGTTTAATACAGAAGTCATAGCACCAATAGTCAGACAGCTTAATCAGCAGGCTAATGTGGCGAACGGTTACGGAAACAGAAGAAACCGGCAATCGGAGGAGGGGGCCATCCGAGCCCTGTACGGCATGCATATTCACGGCAACCGCCGGAGATCTTGATTGGGATCTGCCCGCTTGGCGTACCACGCCTTGGGTGCTTTCTTCTTGCTGACGAGGACAAACTTGTACAGACGGGCTATGGCCCACTGCTGAGCCGTGGCCCCTGGCCTGGACCCCCCGGTCTTCCACGCCTTCATGCCCCTGTCATAGACCGTGTTGAGCACCGACACGGGTATGCGGGTCCGACGTGAGATTGCCACCTTATTAAACTTTAGTCCTGGATAGGTCTTGTGGAATAAACCTGTCCAGTGACTCTTCCTCTTTTTTACTCCCAAATTTGAACGACCCAATTTTGGATGTAATTTAGAACGCCGCCGGAGAAGCTCCTTCTCACGCACCAACTGAAGTCTCCGGGAAAGCCCACTGAAATACCTATCAGGCCATCTGCGGGTCAGTGTCACCATAATAAAGACTATGAATTTTAAAACAAAAATGGCAAAGGTACTGGATGGCCTTTTGTCCAAAGAATTTGCAACTGAAATTGAAGAATACTTTACGTCATATGAAAATAAGTGGAATTTGAACCAAAATACAGTAACTAATTTCAACCCTAAAAGTAAGGACCCTTTCGTATTCGATGACTTTCCTACATTCACTATAGTGTCTTATATAAAGTCTATTGGGGCCATGTCTCCTGTGCACAGATTTACGTTGAAAATTCTGGATGAATTTCAGAATAAATCTGGGTACAAAATTTCGGAGCTTCTCAGAGTGAGAACTAATTTGATTACAAAATTCAGAGGGAAAGAAGGAATCTATACTAGACCTCACTGGGACACATATACAGAGGACGGTGATGATAAGGACTTTCACGTACTAATTTACTATGTAAATGACTCCGATGGACCTACTAGGTTATTCACGAATAGTCCAGGCTATAAAGAGCTCCAAAAGATTGATCCCAAAAAGGGTCGGTTTATTTTGTTCAAGAATTGCAGACATGCTGGAGCTTACCCGAGAGAACACAATATGAGAATAGTCATCAATTTTAACATAAAAATCCATAAGAGAGAGCAATCCGAGGAATAGTGTCTTCATTCACATCTGAAAAATGTACATCCTTTCCTGATAGCGACTTGACATAACAACCCTCTTGGGCTTGAATAGGTATATTGTTGTAGTACGTCATGCAACCCTTCTTAGGCAACTGGATAAATACGTTAAATCTGACATGAATAAGACACCCCTTATTCGGGTCTTTATGATAAGGTATTTTCCCACCTGGTTCAATTACACTTATAAAATCGCCAAGTGTAGGTTCAAGTGGGAACCCCTGTAATATCTCCTTGTCTATAATTCTCTTCTTAATTTCGAATATTAATTGGTGATCCTCATCGGTGACCCTTTTATTCAACCGTAAATTAGATAGTTCTGTAAATAACTGCCTATTTTGTAGAACCCAATTTAGGAGTTCTATTCTCTCCTCTTCTGATATTATCTGACCTCTATTCATCCTGTAAATATAATATTAAAATTCATGGCTATTGATACGCGCTTATCATCCGCCATGTTTCTCGTGACCCTGTGGGGTGCTAGCGACGAAAAAATAAACAGTTCAAATTCCTGTGGAGTATATTTAGCCGAGTCTTGGATAGGCGACCCCTCTTGGACATTGGGTGGAAGTGAAGTTGTAAGGTAGTTTGGTGCAGTGAATATAAGTGATCCCGAGTTTTCTGGTACTTTGACGTAATAAACTGCACTAAAGTGGTGACCGACGTGACTGTGTATTTCCTGATAATCTCCCTTGTTATAAACATTTACCCAAACTGAAGCGCATACTATTTCTTTTACTCGTGATATTTTCAGATAATTCATAAAATGCAACACATGTGTTTTTGATACGGTTAAAAGTTCGCATATAAAGGGGTTGGCGCGCAGGTCTATCGCGTCTAGAGACGTGTATATGTTCGAGTCCCAGTATTTGGCCTTTTTAATGTTTTTTTCAGTTTCAAGCGCAAGTGAGAGTAGAGCTTCATTATCTACTAGAGTAGGGATGGACACGTGATAGACGAGAGTAGGGAAGTGAGCATCTATCATTAATAGATCACCGGAAACCAATTTGTCCGCGGTTGCGCAGCGGCTGCGGCTTGAATGCTCTCCGGCTCTTGGGCGGCGGCGGGCTGCGCGGCTTCTCGCGGCCCTGGTTCTTCTTGTTGATGCCGCGCGTCGAGTAGTAGTCGTCCGTCTCGTTGAGCACATAGTCGATGTCCTCGTGGTGCATGTCCTCCCACTTGAGGTACTTGAAGGTCTGCTCGATGTGCTCGAGGTCGCTCATGTGCAGCGGATCAGTCTGGATCTCGTCACCGAAAGCCTCCTTGAACTCGCGGTCCTGTGCGAGCTCGGACTCGATGGCCTCGTTCAAGCACTGGTTGAAGATCTCGTTTGTGCGAACTTCATAGGACTCGTCAGCCCACTGTTCGCGAATCTTATAGAACCCCTTGAAGTAAATAGGGGCCCGGCACATAGGGCAGCCCTCGCCAGTGCCCTTCTGGTACCACGTCTTGACACAGCCGTGGCAGAAGCTGTGCCCGCAGGTCAGCTTGCAGCGGGCGTTGTCACCATAGCAAACGGCACACTCCATGGTTCTCACTCTGTTGTTTGGGTGGAAGTTTTTGTAGGCGGCCTCAAGGAGCCGACCACAAAACCTTTTTTTGGAACCCCACCCCACTTAAAGTTTATAGGGCCTTATTAAACAAGTGAGATGCTAGGAATCAAGGCCCCCCCTTTCCGCCCCGTGAAGCTTCCCCAGACCAATCAGCGGCCAAAAACGCACTACACAATTCACTCTCATCCAAATGACGCTTTTACGATGAAAATTGATGAAAAACAAAAGACGACGATAGTTGGTTTCAAGGATATCGACGACGCAATTCTAATTGGAAGAATGCTCGAGACTCATTACTGGAGCCAAAAGGAGCTTCCCGATATGACTAGGGGAGGGCCGCTCATTTTACCTAATCCAGATGCAGGTGATGTTTTGCGTCACTTATATGTACAGAAATGGGATTTCAATGATCTGAAACTTCAATGCACTAGAAATATCCTGGATCTCCTGTCTGTAGAGTGCTTCAAAAATACAAAAAATGGGTACAGATTTATGGGTGAAGTATATAGTTTTGAAGCCCAAGACTTTGATTTCTATCGATTTAGGTTCGAGGAGCTTTTACCCGTGAATAACGACCCTGACGACGGCCCCTACTGAGGCAGCCACGCCTTGCCCTTGAGAACAGCCTTGGCGTACGAGGCGCATAAACAAAAGTGAATATGGAACCAATCAAGCGTATCCTTCTGATCCAGCTTTACCTTCATTGGGTTCAAATTGATCTCGGAATTTAGCGAGATGGCCTGGTCTGGATTGGCCATGGTCTCCGCCAAGTCCGTCATCTTCTTGAACCACATGACGTGATCCTTATTCGCTGGGTCAAAAACCTTGAGAAAGGCGGCACTGCTCGACATTTAAAGAACATGTCTCTTTCTTTTTAAGTTTATTTACGCGGTGCAGCAGGTACCGAACCCAGAATCACGGGGCTTGAGGACAAAGAGCCAAAACAGGAAGAGGGCCAGAATAATCAGAATTGTATTCTTGGAAAATTTCATTTAATATTCCTCAACATTTTCTTCTTCATCCTCCTCTTCCTCATCCTCTTCTTCATCTTCAAATTCATCCTCGATTTCTTCGTCCTCTTCTTCCTCGTCCATGGACGACTCGGAGGATGCGTCTGAATCCGTGGGCTCGTAATCGTCATCTGAATCAGTTTTGACGAAGCCGTGTCCGATGTCTGAGAACCCTATTTCGTCCTCCTGATCGGTGCCTAGAAACTCGGCGATGGAGTCATCATCGACTTCATAGACGTCGTCCTCGTAGCGCCACACCCTGTCCTTGCCCTCTGTGAGATATCTGATGGTGTAAATCACCCCATCTTTTTCTACAATTTTCGCGAGCAATGCAACGGGTTTCTTGGCACCTATATCTGTCCAGACGCGCACGAGACTCATTGAAGTTTAATAGCAAAAATTGTTTATCTATATTAACGCGATGGCTCATTTCTTGAGCACCCAAGAAGCGCGGAATTTATGGAACTCTTATAAAAAATCACACTTGTCATATGGCCATCAGGAGCGGTTCGCTCGGGCGTGGGCATCCCAAGGTAGAACGGCTAATAAAAATTACTGGAATATATACGGGCAGATAGGACGTGCTGAAAGAGTTGCCCATGGAAATCTTCAGAGAAAATTGATGGCAAAATATCATATACCAGAGTATTACGGCCCATCCTCCGGGATGAGCGAAGGTCGGATTATTAATTCTTTAAAACCTATTTACGGTTTTGGGGGGGTTATTAACCGAGTTAGACGCGTGCGCGCTCGGGCGCGTAAGGAGAGGGCCGCCGCCGAGTCTGTGAGAGGCGGCTTGGAAAAGTGGCGCATACGTGCAGGTACGAGATTGGCCGAGAGAATGCTGAATAAAAGAATAATCGAAAAAATGAGAAATATTGAACGTAAAATAGCTCTAGTCAGAAGGGCGAACAAGGAGAATGCAAGGCGCAACGCAAGACGGGCGATAAACAACTCGGGACTAAATGCTAATATGAAGGCTATGTATTATAACAATCTTAACACTTCCACTTGTTGCCGCAGCTGAGGCAGGTGACGTATGTAGTCATGGGCTCGTCGGCGCTGCGCGTCTGCATCTGGTAGTAGGTCGTCTTGAGGCTCTTGCACTTGCCGCACTTGAAGAGGCCGTTGTAGTCCTCGTCGTGTTTGGCCTTGTTCGCCTCCATCGCGAGATCCTTGGCCTTGAGGACGAACTCGGCCTTGGCGCGCGGGCCTTCTGGCCAGAGCTGCACGGCATCGTAGCTGGCGAGTTTCTTCACGTCGAGCTGTTTGGTCTGCAGCCGATGCACAAGCTGAGGCTTGACGGATATTTTCACGCGCACCTTGCCGTCCTCAACAGCCAAGGCCAGCGCCGCCATGGGTTGGCGCTTCAGCTCCGCGAGCAGATTTATGAGCTTCATTTTGTAGCGCCAGCGGAAGCTCGAGCACTCCCACGACGCCTCCTCCGCCAGTCGGTTCTCGAGAGCCTTGGCCCCCTCGGGCTCCTTCATGGTACCCCTGTTGTTACCATGGGCCTCCCGGGTCTCCCGAACAGCCCAATTGTACAGACTGCGCTCGGCGTTACGCGCTGTAACGGCCGAGTCGAAGAACTGGGAGAAACTGGAGCGGGCGTACTGCTTAAGAGCGTGCTCGGCCATTCTTTTTGTTGGTGTCTGAGATTAGGTTCTGGACTAGGCCCCGCGCACAAAACCTAATTTTTCTCAAAGGCACTTAAGGACACCAAGCCCTAATTCTGTAAGATGTATCCCATGGTTTTTTGCGGGGCAACCCGCCAGTGTCCCGTATGTGGTCAATAATGACTGCCATTGTTGCGCCGAAAGAAAAATGCTCAAAATGCTAACTGCACAAGCCCGCCGAGTGGGTGTGCGCCACGTGGCCCACTGGATTCACAGAAAATATGGGGACCTTATTGTCTTCAGGCAAAGAAAAGATGGTCTCCCAGGGTCATCTTTTCCATGTGTAATTTGTCGAAAAATTTTGGATCGAAATTCAATTCAGTGGAAGGCTCATGTGGATTACACGTGGTACAAAAGTACCGACCCAAATATACCAAAATCAAAGCCGACCCAGAAGCAGCGGCACTGCATGGGCTGGCACTAAAATTTTACCTACGCATACTATAATGAAGATCGCCAAGACCGTTGCGACCCTGGCGATGGCTCTGATCGTCGCCTTCACAACCGTCTTTATGGTGGATGCCTCTCGTCCAATTCGATCTGGATTTAGTACTCAGATGGATGTTGAACACGGCGCCCCCATTGAGCCAGAGGATGCCAAGGCGCTCGTCGGTGTGGGCCTGGCTTCCAAGCCGTCCGTTATGGATCCGGCCAAGCCACTGAAGCCCACTAGCGCTCCACCAGCCGTACCCGAGAACTCAGGCAACATGGTCCAGTCCAACCCACCAACGGCAGGCCCTGCACCCACCCCAATGGAGAACGGCACGTCATCAGATTCAGCAGCGCCATCCGGCATGACGCCAGCATCAGCAACCATGTCCTCAGGGCCACAGTCAATCACCACAACCAAGGTGACCGCCGAGCCATCAGCGAGCGTCACCGCATCCACCTCGACACCCAACGCATCCGTGTCATCATCTGCATCTACGACCGTCACTCAGCGCACAAAGTAAGAGGCCTGGCGGATTCCGCAGCCTCCCAGCACGTATCAGCCTTTATATTATCGAATACGGGGCTAACCCCATATTTATCCGCCTCAAACTGAACACGCCAAATTCCCTGTTCAGTTTCAGACGCCCAGAAAAAGCGCTCACGTTTGGTAGCTGGTTTAGACCTGGGCTCGGGCGGCGCTTCAATCTGACGTGTAATGCAGCGAGCCACCAGCCATGTCATCATTTTGCCTTGCGTGTAATTCCTAGCGCACTCTCTAACTTGGATTTCGACCGCGCAAGTGGTTTGTCACGTTTCAATTTCAGAGACTCGGATGCACCTGAAGAATCCTCGATAGCCTTCAATTTAGATTTTGAATTTGAATCTGAAACCACAGGGGCACCCGATACAGCACCTACTTTTTGTTGAAGCTGAACCTGATTAGGGAATTCAACTGAAGGTGGTGTCGAACCAAAACACGCTCTAAATTCTTCAATAGTCATCGACCCACCAAACACCTTGAGAGCGATTCTCTTTGGAGCTGCAAACAGAGGTACGTACTTTCCGTACGTCTGCAGCCGCATAAGAGCCAGATAACTCTGGATCTCACCTGATCTTGACGTATTCATATCGATGGCGTACGCCTTGCAGCACTCCCACGAGCAAAAGTTGCCGAAGGTTGTGTAGCGCTTGCGCAGGGAGTCGTACCTGATGGGCAAGTGAAGACATGGAAGTTGTGGAAGACTATGGACGCACCACCAACAGATGAGTTCGCCCATTAAAGATTAATCTACCTTTAAAATTAGATATGCTTTTAAGTATTGACTGCGGAATTAAGAACCTTGCAATGTGCTTAATAGATCCAAAAACTAAGAGAATTAATAAGTGGGATGTTAGTGGGGTTCCTCCCAAGCACGCTGACGGTCTGTTCCCGTGTCTCGTAGGCCATCTGAACGATCGCCCTTGGATCCTAGAAGCCACCACGATTCTCATTGAGAAGCAGCCAGACCGTAATCGCAGCATGAAATCAGTTGAGAACCTTCTGCACACGTACATGCTCATCAAGAACCCCGGGTGTGAGGTGATCATCTACGACGCCCGTCACAAGATTCCAGACGTGGCTGGAGCCGGGAAAGCCAGGTACGCGCAACGCAAGAAGACCAGCATCGAACGTGCGCGCAAGTTCCTCGAGGACACCGCCGTAAATCACGACTGGCGGCCGCATTTCGACTCGCACAAGAAGAAGGATGACCTCGCAGACACCGTCATGCAGGCCCTCAGCTTCATCAATAGAACGCCAGTGACCGACGAAGCCAAACCCAAGACGGTCAAAAAAGTTAATCCACGCAAGCCTACTGAAAATCAGGCGCGCACAAAGTATTCAAAGGCGAATCTGGCTTGGATCGTCAAGACTGGAGCCAAGCAGGATGCGCGGTTCAACAAGGACCTCGCGCGGTATTACCGCAACTTAGATGAATTAAAATCAGAGTTTAAATTATAAATGGATCAGCAAAAACAAAATCCCATGGCTCTTTTGGGTATGTTTGTATTATTCTTGTGTTTCTGTTGCTGCTGTTCAAGTTTAGCTAGTATGATGTCATCCACCACGGCAACTGCATCAACATCGGCAACCACGACTACTCCGGTTGCCCCTGCAGCCCCGGTTGCCCCTGTATCTCCGGTGGCTCCTGCAGCCCCGGCAGGAGTTTCCGTTAATTGGATTAAAAAAGATAATGTAGCTCATTATCTTGGAGATTCTCAATATGGCGCTAAAACTATCGGCCCGGTATCTGGAAATCTAGACAAATGCAAAACAGATTGCAATAACAATCCAGAATGCACTCACTTCAATTATAATGGAGCTAATTCATGCAAGTTGTTCAGAGGGGGGGAATGGGTTGGTAGTCAGCCAGGATCGTCAAGTTATTGCAAAGCGCAGTGCCAGACTTAGATGATCATTTTCTTCTGGTGGCCGACGCGAACCTTCGTGTCGATGTGGATGGGGTGGCCAGCCTCCCACAGAGCCTTGCAGAAGGTCACATCCTCTGAATTCATGTCAATGATGTCATCAGTCACCTTCTCCAGATCCGAGTGGAACCAAGGGTACTTCAGGTCCTCAACCACACCCTTGCGGATCGCCATCCAGCCCATGCCGGTGTAAGCCACCTGCATGTACTGAGGTGCCCCGATAATGTCATCTGGACGGAGGAACTTGAACGTTCCCTTCTTCTCAAAGTACTCCTTGTTCCACTCCTTAACCGTGGCCAGGTTCTGCAGGTCCTCCATCATATACACGCCAGCAGTCACGTCGTGAGGAGACTCGAGCAGAGAGAACAGATCCTCGGGCTTGAACACGATGTCCGAGTCAATCCACATCATGACGTCGTAATCCATCTGGCCCTGAAATGGCTTCTGGTCCTTGCCCTTGAGCACGTCTCCGCCCAGACATTTGGCGCGCGCGAAATGCACCACGGAAGAGTACTGCTGAGAAATCATCACCTGGTGACCCTTATTAGCACACTGCATCATAAGGTCGCTCCAGCAAAGCAGAAACTCACGAGAATACTCGCGGCCTGGCATGCAGAAGAGGATCTTCATTGTACTTAAGAAGGAGAGTATTTCTTAAAGTAAAATGGCGCAGGTTAAACTCGTCGATTCGATGGGCTCCGACTCTTCAATTGTTCAAGCCGCCCGGGTTTCGTATTCTGGAGGAACCAAGTCGGTGAATGACGACCGTGGTCTCATCCGGTACCTGATGCGCCATCGCCACAATACCCCGTTCGAGATGGTCGAGTTCAAGTTCTGGGTAAAGTGCCCCATCTTCGTGGCCCGGCAATGGCTCCGCCACAGAACAGCCAGCGTCAATGAGGTGTCTGCCCGGTACTCTATTCTGCCCGAGGAATTCTTCCTCCCTGAGCACCTCCGATTTCAATCCAAAAATAACAAGCAGGGTGGGGAGGAGGAGATGACGGGTGACGAGTTCCTGATCCTGAAGCAAAAGGCTTCATGTGACATGGCTTTTCACACGTATTCTGAGCTCCTAAGCAAGGGGTGCTCGCGAGAGCTGGCCCGGTCCCACCTGCCGGTTAGCACATACACCGAATTCTTCTGGAAGATGGATCTGCACAACCTCTTCCACTTCCTGTCGCTCCGTCTGGATTCTCATGCTCAAAAGGAGATTCGCGACTTGGCCCAGCAGGTCTATGACCTCATCAAGCCAATTGTTCCTCTGTCGTGCGAGGCGTTCGAGGACTACATTCTAGGGTCCGTCACCCTGACTCGACTGGAGGTCGAGGCGATCCGCGAGGGCAAGACCGAGCTCGCCACAGGCAAGGGTGAAAACACGGAATTTCAGGACAAAATTAAAATGCTAGGAATTAGTAAATGAAATTCAATCTGAAGGACGCTGTTATAATTGCCTTGATCGTTACCATTGTTATTATGCTGATGAAGGGGTCTCGTCGCAGTTACGCCGACCCGGTAAGCGAGCTGGATTGCCAGAAGGAGCCGGTTGCGGCTTCCAAGGTTTGCAGTGAAGTCTATCCCGATTACCCAGAGGTTGGTGACATGATAGAAAATGGCGCCAAGAAGTATTGCTGCAAAAAGAAATAAATTCTAAGTGTAAATTAATATGGGTGGAAGCTCTTCAAAAAGTTCAGTGGAACAAACTAATGAATTTTTCAACAAAACTACAAATACTTTTGTTAGTGAAAATTCACAGAAGGTTTCGGCGTCGGCTCTTAATATTAACAGAGTCAATCTGAAGGGTGCAGACTTGTCAGGGTGTAGAACATTTATTAATCAGAACATAACATCGGACGTGATTGCGACTGGTGTTATGAGTACTCAAAATATCCAGGACCTGAAGACCAAGCTTCAGAATGATGCCAAGACGGCGATAGACAACGCGGCGGCCACCAAGAGCGGCTTCTTGTCTCCGGCCATCGCCAATAGCTCGACGGCGACTACGAATCTGAAGACCAAGGTCACCAACATCATTGAGAATACTATGATGTCGAAGAATGTGCAAGATATTTTCGCATCCGTCAGAAATATCAACGTCGCCGATAACGAGGGTCTAAAGGCTTCTTGTGACCCGAAATATAAACTTTCTGGCCCATGTGGCGCCACTGGCACTACTGGGTGCGATTTCGTGGTTGATCAGAATATCAAATCTTCGGTGGTGGCCAAGGGCGTCGCGGATGCCTTGACGAAGGCCCTTGACGAAACTATAGTGGCCAACACATCAACGGCCGACGTGAAGCAAACTGCCACGACGACTAACGCAGGTCTTGATGACCTCATCAAGGCTATAACTGGCGTGTATGCACTGTATGCTTTATGCTGCTGCTTGCTGTGCTGCTGCTGCTGCATACTTCTGCTTGGTGGAGGCGCGGCGGCTGCTGCGGCTTCTAGCAGCGGCACTGGAGGCTCATCGTAGTCTAGACATCAACATTTTAACGTATTCCGCTTTGCCGCCGCGCCTCCACCAAGCAGAAGTATGCAGCAGCAGCAGCACAGCAAGCAGCAGCATAAAGC
>Ga0247723_1000501_pt1 | contig 27011 bp, 44 predicted proteins | sample MSEWelMarce5H_FC_FD_189079 | JGI IMG/M metagenome (GOLD analysis project Ga0247723, IMG submission 189079) | Subsurface sediment microbial communities from gas well in West Virginia, United States - MSEEL Well Study Marcellus 5H_FC | ecosystem: Environmental > Terrestrial > Deep subsurface >... | reverse complement strand
TGTATGCTTGTGTAATCGCCAACAACTGCTCTATTAGCCACAATAAAATCTCTAATGTAAGTTACTTCCTGAAGCGCATCAGCTTTAGGTGCTTCATAGCCTGATGGATATTCAATAATCGTTTGATATGCGCCTTGCCATTGTTCAATGATTGTATCAACTGCATCAGGTAGCTTTTCATAGTAACCTTGAAGCGCTTTGTGTTCTGCGTATGATTTGGTTTGTAAATGTAAGATATGACCATTGGTTGCTGCATGGAGTAGCTTTAATAAGAATTCGCCAATAGTCACGCTTGGCAATACTACTTCAGCTTCATGGATTGAATATACTTTTTTCATAAGATTACCTATTCATAAAATAAATGGCGATAATCATAATAATAACGCCGAATAATAATTCTATCATAATTTAGACCTCATTAACTTGATTGTTTCTTGCAAAAGCTCAACTTCCGATCCAAACTTTCTTTCAAATTCTTTTTGTCCTGCATGTAAAGCTATCCCATAACCGCCATTTTGATGATGATTAGGGCATAAGGGTATGGCGAGCGACCAATGACTGCGTTGGGATAACCCTGCACCATGTCTAATATGATGAATATGAGGTGGACTATAACCCCATCCTTCTCGCCTACACACTATACATCCCAATTGTGACAATTGATCGTAGTGCTTTTTTTCGTCTTTAGTCACTTGACCATCCTAGCTGGGCAAAATAACTCTCAATATTCTGTATGTAAGATGTAAACTCCTCGACTGTAAGATCAGTTGTTGAGCGAACATAAGGAACTTGAACTCCATTAATAGTTTTCTGTTCAGATAGGAAAAGATGCCCGCATAGAAGATGCACTTCCATAGGTAAGTAACCTGTAAAGTTACTAATGCTTTTATATAACTTACCCCACAGGAACTTATTTGCTTCAATCGACCTCTTATCACCGCTAACCTTTTCTTTGATCGTAACTTGTGGTGTTTTGCCTTCTTTGATAAGACCTTCCAAATAAATCTGTAGTTGATTGATATTTTGTAGCGTCACTATCCATTCTTTCTGCTTCATCTTTTAGCGCCTTTGCGTCATCGTGTATTTTAATCATCTTTGTGCCATCCCATAATACAAATCTATTTGCGCCATCCGCAAGCATGTATCGAGATATATAAAAATTATTGCGCTCAATGCAATATTTACTAACCTTGCTCCATTTATTTTGCATTTATAGCTTCCTTTGCGAATTCAAGTGAGATTGCTGGATAATTCTTGGGGTTAGCAATAATACGATGCGCCCAAGCCCTCATATCTTTTAACTTCTTATCTTCACTCTTAATGTCCTGCACAAATTTATTTACATTAGCTGCATAGACCGCATTAGTTTCTTTAGATAATTTAGGTGCTTCTAGCCTGGCAAATTCAATTGGCTTTTCCCTGCACAATTGCAATATGTCAAAGATACTGGGAAAGAATTTACTATTATCAATATGCTTATCAAAAGCTTTAGTAACTATACTAAATTCAAATCTTTCAAGCTTATGAAACCAAACTCGGATTGTATCTAAATCTAGTGGTTGTTTTTGATAGAGCGTTGTTACTGTGTCCATCATTTGTTTAAAACCTATCTTATCGTTTAGTGTCATTACTTATCCTTTTTATTTAGCCATCATATACAAACCAACATTACCTAGCGCATAACCAAAATAACAAATACCCATTCCATTGTTGCCAAGATAAAACTGTTCAAAACTTATATAGCTATAAATAGCGCCTGTAATAATAATTAATATATGGCTCAAAATGGTGGCTCGTCTTTTATTAAATCAAATACATTTTCTTTTGGTTGAGGTGGTAAGCGTTGAATTTTATGGTTAGGTCTGTGCAATACATAACATTCAGCTTCATGCTTTGTTCTAAAGCGTATGATTGGCTCGCCAAAATCATCAAATACAATATAGCGAAATAAAACTTCCATACAATTACTCATCGGATAAATATTAATTGTAGCACCAAGTCAATGCCACATACCAATCCAAAAATTCCACCAAAAATTAATATTTTTATTGCAAAATCTATAGATTTAGTCATTAAATTCTTGCCATAACAAAAATAAGACGAATGAAATAACCAAGAATATAACCGCCCACAAAGCAAAACTAACAATTTTAAAGGCCAACCACAAATTTGCTAGAATCATATTTTTTCTCAATGTCATTAATTTTTTTAGAATTTATAACTCCTAATTCTGATATAACTAAATTGTGCTTCTTACCGCGAATATCTCGCATCCATTCTAAAGTGTCGGGCGGAAAGAATGAAATCATTTTCCATACAAGATTATTGTTATTGTCAAATTCTTCTACCATCCAGGCTTTTATAGTTTCCATGTCTTATCCTTTAAGTTTTTCTAATATAACCTTTGCATTTCTAACACAAGGTATAGCGTCATATCGAGGATCGCCTTGAGTTAAACCTTCTACCATCCAATCTAAAGCTTCTACAAGCTCATTAACATCTCTAGCAAGTTCTTTTCTATACTCAAGATCAGTTTGAGTTTGTCTATGGACTTTTAAAAGCCATTCTTTGGTATCAGGTTCTTTATTCTTCATCTTGATTAATCATTCTTACATTTTTAAGTTTACGGGTATTGCCATCAAATACAAATTCTACATTACATCGACTAGCGCGTCTTTTATTTGTGGCCGCACAAAGTCCAACTTTATCATAATGTCTTAAAAATACCGAATAGGGAGCTACTACATCTTCTATTGGTGCTGGTCTAGTTTTTGCTATATCTTGAACATTGAGTTCGCCATTTAATTGACGAACCCAAGTTTCTAAATTACCCATTGTTGTATCTTGTGTCATTTCTTGTCCTTTTCTTATTAATAAAAAATATGATTATTATGAGATAGTTTAATCGTTTTATCTTTAGCCCAATATGGTTTTATATTTTTTGTATGAAACCATTTTGCGCCCCTTGTTGGATCGCTTATCCTTTTTTCTAAAATCGCTTTTGCAAGCGGTTCTAAATGTGCTATTTGTGTTTTTGTTGGCATACCATAATCCAAAAATTGGTATTGCTTCGGCTGCCTAATTATTTCACAAATAGTTTTCGGATAATTTGGATCGGCTTTGCGGTTAATTGCAGTATAAGCTGCTGCAACCATACCAATATTGCCTTCACCCCTTGCTTCGCCCCACATAAGAGCTGATAAACATAAGACTTCATTGATCATCTTCTTTCCTAAAATGTTACTGATACAGACGGCTCATCCAAGAATCTATGCTGATTTAAATAAGTGCTAGCATTTGGAATAAACTGTCCACCCTTCTCAAACCATTGCTTGCTAGTTTTCTGCCAAGCTAGGGTTTGAAGAACATCTTGTAAATTAGGTCTTATCTTATTCCAAGATTTTCTTGCTGCTTCTTTGCCGACCTTTTTTGGATACTCTTGCCAAAATATATCAAAATCGGACAATATATCTTTATGGTTATTAGTTATTGGTTGTTGGTTATTAGTTATTAGTTGGTTGAACATCCGTTGAACGCCCGTTGAACGCTCGTTGGAATTCGCCCGTTTCTCGGCACTTATACGGCCTGCCTTTGCAGCTTGATCTACCCTATCATGATAAAATTTAATCTCATCATCAGCCCGTCTTTGAATAAAACCAGCTTCAGTTTCAATAAAGAAATCTTTAAGCACATTTTTAATAGCATCCTTTTCATCTTGTGTCCTCGCTGAAAGTAATCGGAATATTTTATCTATATCTAATGGAAGCGGTTCTTCATTAAGATAATATTGATCGAGCAGTTGATGGTAACAACCATGCTCCAATAGGGTTAGGTGGCCTGTATCAGCCCTATAATCTGATATGTTATGTTGATAATAATGCAATTAGTTTCCTTTCTCTTATCTTGTTCTTTTTTATTATTAACCAGTTTTTATGATTCGCGCAAGTATTTTTGTATTATTTTTTGAGCTTCCTCAAATCCATAAGCCACTTCCGCACCATAACCCATTGATTCTGCTAAAGTAAGGAACTGTTCTTGGTTTTGTTGTAATTTTGCACTTCGATCCTTTTTCATCTCTATAAATAGCCCATGAAGGCCATTTGCTGGAATCATAAGAAACAAATCGGCCACCCCTGCGGTTACCCCCTCTTGTTTTAATTTAATGGCCGTTCCGATATGCCTAGCGCCCCCATTTGGGATAGCCCATAGACATTTAGCCATTAATGGATATTGCAGCCTAAACCATTTAATAAGCAAAGACTGTGCCAGGTGTTCGTTATTCTTCATAAAAAAAATTTGACACAAATATTGAAAAGGGTATATTAGCACTTGTAACAACTAAAAAGGAAACGATATGAAACTACTAACCGCACTATTAATAGCACTACCAATCGCTTCATTCGCAGGCGAATCACCAAAGCTTCGTTATAATTGGGTTGAAAATAAATATAACTACGCTCCAGCATCAGCCAAGCTTAAATATAATTGGACTGCCGACAAATACGAATTTGTTGCACCTAATTCAAAACTCAAGCATAATTCGCAAAGTGGTAATTACGAGTATGTTCAAACACAAATTGATCCTTACAAATCTGAAATAGGGGAATAACATGACAAGACAAACAAAACAACTTATTATTTTTGCAATTGCATTTTGGGCTTACTTTGCTTTATGGCTATATGTCTTAACTCCAATAGCAATAGAATGGTTGGGTAAATAATATGGCTACCGCATTAGTTCGTATGATTGAAGATAAACAAATAGTAGGAATGTTTGCTTATAGGGAACTTGGTGAATTGTTTTGGTTAGTTGATCAGTCCACAAATCCTTATGAATGTGAATTTATTAACCTTAAATATGGTGGTCTTATTTGGAAAAATGAATCAGCCCCTCTTATTTCGGATGATCTTTATAAAGCTTGGCATGCTGATGATGATGGCGAACTTTTAAACGAAACTGGTTCTGATGAATTTTATGATAACGCTCAATTAGATGATTATGCTTTTGAGCAAGCATTAGATTCTGATTGGACACCAATCACTAAAAAATTTAAAGGCGAATAAAAATGTTGCCAAATCAAGAAGATAAGGTTAAAATGCACAAGAATCAACAAGTTACGGGGGCAAATATGTCTGACCAGCAACGAGAGATGCAACACAAGATTCATATTCAAACAATGATGAATCCTGATCCTGATTTCCTAGATTTAGAACCTCATATATCTTTGCAAGAATTAATTGAATATCATATTGCTTTTAATGTGGATGTCTTTTCTGATTTTTATGATGAAGTTGAAGTTCAAAATCAAGTAAAGAATATTCTCTATGATTCTAAAGATGATAAGCTAGGTCGCATTAAAGATGTTTATGATGCGGAAATTAAAAGGCTAGCAAAATTCATAGCTGAAAACTATGAAAGAGATAGTTTCGCAAAATGGGCATATAATGATACAATATCGCATGTAATATAACGAAACTTTTTAAGGACAAGATAAGATGAAAACATCCGAAAGCATCAAACAGATTGCTGAAGCTTTAGTATCGGCGCAAAAAGAAATTAGATTTGCCGTTAAAGATTCAACTAATCCTCATTACAAATCCAAGTATGCCAATATCAATTCAGTTATTGATGCCGTTAAAGCGCCACTTAATAATAATGGCATAGCTTTAATTCAATCATTAAGCCCATCAGACGACAATAAACTCCATTTAACAACTCGTTTAATCCATAGTTCGGGGGAATGGATTGAGGATACTGCCGTCTGCCCTATACAAAAACAGGACCCGCAAGGACTTGGAAGCGCCATTAGTTATATCCGCCGTTATAGTTTATCAGCCATGTGTGCCGTTTATGCCGATGACGATGATGGCCAATCAGCCGCGCTTAATGCCGCAGATTATCTTCAAAGAATTACCCAATCACAATCATTAGAAGAACTCCAGGCTAATTATAATTTTGTTATGGGCGAAGTTAAGAATGATCGCACCTTATCTAAAATGGTTATTGAAGCTAAAGATAAAAGAAAGGCGGAACTATGATGGAAGGATTAAGAAACAGTAATTTTTACGGAGTGACGCTACCCTATTCCGCGCAAGAATTAATGGCTATAGAAGCCCGTAAAACAAGAATAGAAGCTATTAAAAGAGAGCTGGGTGATAAATACCTATTAGCCCCTTTATATGGCAGAATTCAAAGCCCTAAACTATGAATGGCGCATTTTCTTATAAAGAAAGAAATAATGTAGTCAATATAGCGGAAGTATTATTTGAATCATATTGCCAATCTAAAGGATATTTTTATAGAAGATTAGGTTTTGATGAGAAGAATGATCCGATTCCTAACTTTTATGATCTCAATACTTTTATTAGAAATATGCCTGATTTTTATATTAACAATAATGGTAAAGCTGGCTTAATAATGGTTAAGGGAACTGCCAACATTAAAGCTTCAGAAATTAAAATGCTTCCAATGTTTATGGAATGGTATAGCTCTGAAAAATGCCCTTTGCTTTATGCTTTTTGTTTCAAGGATCAGAAACCTTTGCTTCTTCATCCCGATAAAGTAATAGGTCTTTATGAAAAATCAACCGATCAACAATGGCACGATGGCGTAACTTATAGGAACTTAAATTTAAATGGATAGAATAATAAAAGGTATAGAACAAGGCAGTCCTGAATGGATGGCTTTAAGAATAGGTAAGATTGGCGGCTCAAGGGTTGCTGATGTTTTAACTGAAGGTCGAGGTGGCTCTGAATCTTTAACTCGTAAAAAGTATAAGAATGAATTGATTAGAGAAAGATTGACGGGTAAGAAATTAGATACCTATAAAACGCCTGCAATGCAACGAGGAATCGATTTAGAACCTATGGCTAGGGCATGGTATGAAGTTAAATATAATACTTTTGTGGATCAGGTAGCAATCGTTTTACACCCTACAATTAATGGCGCTCAATGTAGCCCTGACGGATTAGTAGAAGCCACTAATTCCTTAATTGAGATAAAAATACCTAACCCTGAAAACCATTTGGATAACATCCTAACAGGTGGTAAACAATTAGAACAGTATTATGACCAAGTGCAATGGCAATTAGCTTGTATGCCTGAAAAAGAATTTTGCGACCTTGTATCTTATGATCCTGAAATGCCCGATCATTTACAAGGATTCGTAAAGCGTATTTATCGAGATGATGAATATATTAATAACATGCAGAATGCGGTGATCGCCTTTTTGTCTGAAATAGAAACTATCGTAAATAACTTAAAGGAAATAAAATAATGGCTATCACACACGATTTAATCGCTAAAACAGGCGAATACACTAATGCGGCTGGCGAAACAAAAGCTAGATGGCAAAAAGTAGGCGTTGCTATGAGCAACAAACAAGGTGGCACTTCACTTCTTATTGAATCAATCCCTGTCAATTTTGACGGCTGGGTAACAATGAGAGAACCTCAACCTAAACAAGCTGGTGGATCAGAGGATAAAACTGACTTACCATTTTAAAGAACTTCCACAAATCAATCCTTATCTTGATTGTGGTCGGAGTTGATAAGGTGCTTTCATGCTGTGTGGGGGCATGAATTAAGATTAATAATGTGCGTCGGATTCATGCACTTATAGCCCACGCCATTTTAATGATTTTACTGATGGATTTGTTTATAAATAAGCCCATAATTAACTTGCAACATTTATTAATCAAAGGGGGATACTATGTGGACAACTCCAGCAGCTACAGAAATGCGTTTTGGCTTTGAAGTGACGATGTATATAATGAACAAGTAATGATTATCGTTACAGATTGCTATTAAATTAAGGGGCTTAAAATGCCCCTTTTTTATTGTGTGTATAGTGTGTATTATTTAAAGTTTCATGCAAATTGTTTTCACTTTTTTTATATAAATCAATGATTTGAATGAAAACGGATGTAAAGTATGCTTTACATTGATACGATATAGTATCAATTATGAGATCATTTAATATAGTGATCGCCTGTGTTATTATTAAGGCCAATCATATCAGCCTTATCTTGATCCCATGAAGTTGTTTCATCGGAATCATAATAGCGTTCTTCATAAAGCTTATTCTTTTTACTACCCCAAATCTTTTCATAGTTCTCATCATACAAACTTTTTTGTTTAAGTTTATTAGTTGATCCTTTTCCAGCTTCCGAATATTTACTCATAATTTTTTCTCACCCAATTAGCAAAGTTAATTAATTCTGATTTGTCAGCAGTAAGCTTCATAGCATTAGCTTTAAAAGATATTACCTGAATATTGCCTTTAATGTAACCTTTGTCATTATCTATGCGATCAAGGCTAGGACTTAAATCTCTATTACCATCAATTAATTTTTTAATAGGAAGTCCAAGAATAGGACATATTTCAGGAATGACTATATCGGAAATTTCTATATTGAATTCAATGCCTTTTTTTAAGGCACGATGTCGAGCTAATTGAAAAAGATTTTTTTCTCGGTTCTTGTCTTTCCAAGCCCTTAAATAATCTTTTGTTTTGCTCTTATCTTTTAAAGGCATAATCTATTTTTTAACTTTAGAACGCGCCCACTCATAAATCCTTATACAATACCAAACTATTGATAACATTGCCGCAATAGCTGGTAAAAATTTCATAACAGTTCCTAAAACTGTAACTCCCGAAACTGTATCTAATACATGTTTTGTATGTTCTTGCATATCCATATTATTTCTTTCTACTAATTAATGAGATGGCGCTCGAGAGCCATAAACAAATCGCCGCTAGAAGATATATAACAGAGAGAACCATCAGATAGTAAAATAACCAAATAATTTTTACCATCGTAGTAATCAGAGCCAATATCTTTGATTGTTTTATTTTGTAGAAAATCGAATATGTCATCAATGGTTTCATGGGAACTTTGCATTTAAACTTTCTATCACTATTTCAGGACTTACAAATTTATTTGCATCATATTCAGTTTGTTCCCACCATAAGAATTGGTTTTGAACCAAATTGTTTCGATCCTTTAAAAGATTAATATTTTCAAGATGTCCAAATATTATAGGATCAGAAACAGACCATAGCACTATACCATATTTTTTCTTATCCCAAGCAAAATGCTGAAAAAAAGAATCGCAACTTATCCATGTTCTGCAATCATTGACAAGGCTTTCAAGTTCTTTTAATGATAAGTTTTTTCTAAAGTCATCAACTAATTGTTCTTCACCTTCTATGCCTACTTGAACTATTGGTTCTTTAATTAGCCTAATAAGTTCCTTCCAATAAGGATAATTCTTGGGGTTAGTTTTACCGCTTCTTAAAGCTTTAGAATAAGGACTAATAATAATCATAAATATAGCTTTCTATAAGCATCTTCTAAACTGCCTGTCCATTTCCATTGCGCCATTTTTCTATAAATACTCCATTGATCTATATCACCAAATAAAGCTTTAGCTTCAGCAATTGATCTGCCTGGCACTATGTCAGGATAGCAAGTAAAAACTTCCGCATTTGTAATGTCAGGCATTACATGACTAAATACAATATGATCGCCCATGCCACAGTTAAGCACTACAATCTTTTTGTCTTTATAATTAAGTGTGTTTCTGAATACTAATTCATCTTGCTCATATAACTTTTGATTTGTTTCTGATCTAATACCACCATTAGGATTTTTAAGATGCCAACTAACCGCATTAGGAACTGCAAGAATTTTATACCCTTTTAGGTATAAACCATAAGTAAATAAAGTTTCTTCTCTATGCGCTACCCTTGAAAGTCCTGTGTTGTAATCATGCACCCCAGCGCGATAAAGAAAAGAGCAATGAAGATGCTCAACTTCTTTTACCTTGTGAATAAATGACCATTGAATGTTAGGCTCTGTATCTATATTTTCTATTTTGCCTGTAGGTTTAAAGCTTTCAAATCGTAATGGCGGAGTTAATATTGATCCACCTACTGCACCTACTTTTTTGCTTGTGTAATTAAATAAAGTTTGTAAGACATTGGGTTCGGGTATTGCATCATCATCAACTCGCCATACCCAATCAAAGCCCATAGTGTTAGCCATTTGATGAATATGATGCTGACCTTTTTTTTGAGCATATAACCATTCCCATTGAATGCCTTTAATATCTAGCATTTGGAAAAAGTAGCTATACACTAATTCATTTCGCATATCTTGTGGCTCATCATTGTCATCAAAAATAATGAGCTTATCAACTTTTTTTGTCTGATTAATTATAGCGTTAAGCGTTAAAGGTAAAGTAGTTTGATAACGACCTCTTGTTGCTACCGAGCAAAGAACCTTATCCACGATCCCACCGCATGATCATAAGATTAAATTTATTAGCATTATTAATTTCAGGTAAAGTTTCTGAAATATAACCATGCTCATTAATATAATTAAATTGGAAATCAGTAAAGTGTGATTCATTTAAGCCATGAAGCTTATGATGTTCGCCCCAAAATCCTACAGGCTCATTATGCGGAGTGGTTAAAAGAAGCCTTCTACAATGATTTTTTAACATTTGAGCTATCTCTAATCCGTTATCAAGATGCTCAATTAACTCAAAAGCAATTATGGTGTCGTATTGAGCTAAAGGATAGGTGTTAATATCAGCTAAAGAAAAAGAAGTGTTTAAGCCCCATTCCTGTTCGCGTGCGACCTCTATAATAACAGGATCATAATCTAATCCTATATAGTTTGAATTATTTGGAAGGAATTGATAGCCATAACCTGTAGAGCAACCTATTTCAAAAATATTCTTGCCTAATAGATTGCGGTTAGCCCAAAGATAACGAGTGGCTTCTCTAGGATAGACGGGATCGCCTTTGAGAAAAACCGCTCGCTCATAATTATTTGTAAGTAAAAATCTGTAATGGTTTGGATCATGCTTTTTAAAGTATGCCAAAGCATCTTGTGTTATCTTGTCCATATCTTGTCCTTTTTAAATTGGATATACTGCTTCTACTCTAGTTCCTGCCGTTAATGCCGTTGCAAATACAATTGTTGTTCCGCTTGTAATAGTTATATCATTTCCTACACCTGCAACCATTTCTACACCATTACAAAATACCATTACTTTGCCTGAAGTGTAAGTCTGTGAAGTTGTAAATGTAGTTTGTGAAGCTGAAGCCGTAAAAGTATCAAAAATCATATTACTTACTACACTTGCTTGAACGCCACTATACCCTGAAAATCCTGAAAAACCACTAATGCCCGATCCTGAATAGCCACTATAACCGCTAAATCCTGAAGCGCCGTTAGCTCCGCTAAATCCGCTAATACCTGAAAATCCATTTATACCACTATAGCCTGATAAACCTTGTGCGCCCGAATATCCGCTAAAGCCACTTATACCACTAGCACCTTCAGCGCCCGAATAGCCACTAAAACCTGATGCGCCATTAGTTCCGTCTATACCTGAATATCCGCTATAACCACTAATGCCACTTGCACCATTAGTTCCGTTTATACCGCTATAACCCGATTCACCTTGCGCGCCACTAAAACCGCTAAACCCTGATGCGCCTGTAGCCCCACTAAAACCGCTAATGCCCGATGCACCATTAATTCCTGAATAACCTGAATGTCCTTCAGCGCCTTGCGCGCCTGAATATCCGCTATAGCCTGAAAGTCCTGGAGTGCCTTGTTCGCCACTATAGCCACTAAAGCCTGAATCACCTTTTTCGCCACTAAAGCCTGAAAAGCCACTAATACCCGAATAGCCTGAATCTCCTACCAAACCTGAATAGCCACTATATCCGCTATACCCTGAAAGACCAGGCGCACCCACTTCACCGCTATATCCTGAAAAACCTGATTGACCAACTTCACCTGACCAACCGCTATAACCTGATATGCCGCTATGACCACTATAACCTGAATCACCAACTAAACCTGAATAGCCACTATAACCTGAATATCCACTAATGCCTGGACTTCCTATTTCACCGCTATAGCCTGAATAACCGCTATAACCTGAAGTGCCTGAAGCACCGCTATAACCACTATATCCACTAAAACCTGAATAGCCTGATACACCATTAACAATTGCTAAAAATAAATTATGGTTGTTTGCAAAATTTGTAGTGCCTGTTCCCTCTGAAGAAATTAAACTTACAGGAATAGTCCAATAGCTAGTAGAAGTTCCACCATTAATATTTGTTGTAGCACCTGTAATTAACCAATATTGATTATTTCCACTTGCGGTTCTATCTTGAAGAACAAAAGTTTCACTTGGTTGCAAACTAGATAAGAAAATATCAATATCAACATTATTGTCAGTAAGATGACTAACATTAATTTGAGTTGCACTAATTTGAGTTGCATTGTTCCAAATAACATAACCATCACCTGGATAGCCTGAAGTTGCACCTGTGTTAGCATTATACTCAAAGAAACTTGATGATTGACCTTGAGCGCCAGTTGCGCCTGAATAACCGCTATAGCCCGATATGCCACTATCACCGCTAAAGCCACTATCACCGCTATATCCACTTATGCCGCTATAACCACTAAAGCCGCTTATGCCGCTTGCACCTACTTCACCTGACCATCCACTAAATCCTGAATCACCTGAAGCACCGACTTCACCTGAAAAACCACTATAGCCACTAAAGCCTGAAGTGCCTACTTGACCGCTAAATCCTGATATGCCGCTATATCCGCTAAAACCTGATATGCCTGAAAAGCCAACCTCGCCCGACCAACCGCTAAAGCCCGAATCACCTGAAGCACCTACTTGACCTGAATAACCACTAAAGCCACTTATACCACTAGCGCCAATTTGACCACTAAAACCACTATAACCACTAAAGCCTGAAATACCTGATAAGCCAATTTCACCGCTCCAGCCACTATAGCCTGATTCACCTGATGCGCCATTTTGACCTGAATAACCTGATTCGCCATTGATACCGCTAAAGCCTGAAAAACCTGAAGCACCTGATTCACCACTCCAGCCACTAATGCCTGAATAACCGCTAAAGCCACTTATGCCTGAATGACCACTAAATCCGCTAATACCGCTATAGCCGCTATATCCGCTAATACCACTGTCGCCACTGTAGCCACTTATGCCACTAAAGCCTGAATAGCCACTATAACCTGATTCACCTGACCAGCCTGATATACCGCTAAAGCCATTTATACCGCTATAGCCACTTAAACCATTAATGCCACTAAAGCCTGACCAACCTGATATACCTGAATCACCGCTCCAGCCACTAATGCCGCTATCGCCACTAAAACCTGAAATACCGCTATAACCTGAAAAACCACTTATACCTGAATAACCTGAAATTCCTGAATAACCTGAATAACCTGAAAAGCCTGATATGCCTGACGCACCTGAAGTTCCTGATCCGCCATCAATACCGCTATATCCGCTATACCCTGAAAAGCCTGAATAGCCTGATAGACCTGAAGCACCTGTGACACCGCGATCAACAACGACAATCGTAGCAGGTGTAGGTGTTACTTCAACATTAAGAGTAGTGCCTTGAGATAAGGTTACATCGGTTGCATTAACCGATACCGATATATCATTAGCGGGTGCAGGTGTAATCGATAATGTAGCCATGATTAATTAATCACGCCATCAGAACGAACCAAGAATAATAAGAAAATAATAGAATCTTGTGCAGGTGTAGTGCCTACTGCTGGAAATGAAATTTTAATACGACCTGAAAAGCCTACACAATTTTCAGCGTTAATATCCAATTGAGGATCACTTGCTATAACGCCCCATGCGCCTTCATCAATCACAAGTGTAAATGTGCCTGCGGCATCAACTCTGTTAGTAATAGTAAGATTGACTGCGGAAGGTGGCGGTGAGTAATCAGCTATGTCAAAGGTTAAACCATAGCGACTGTCTTTAATGTTAGATAATTGACGGCGAATAATAGAAGCTGAAATTGTAGCGCCTGTTAAATCAACAGGAAGATCATTGGAAGCAAATACAAGATTCCAATAAGTTTGCTGATTGTAAACTAACTCACCAGCAATAATTGGGTTGTCGAAACCACTTACTTGAGCAAGTGTATTTTTATTAAAGATAGCCATGTTTTCCTCACTAGGTAATTAACGCCCCTATATGCTTACAGAAGGCGAATGGTCTTATCTTATTAGATAGGTTATTTTACCATATTTATTATAAATAATTATATTTCAAACTTAAAATTTCCTGAAACTGTTATTCTATATTCATCTGATGTATAAAATGGATATACACAATGATTCATTTTAGATGGAAATATGCATAATTTTCCATTATATGTTTTATCAGCAGGAATATTCTCTTTAATTAATTCCCCCATTGAATTAATAGCTACAAATTGAAAATGACCTGGAATATTATCAAGTGAATTTTTACTTGATTTATTTTCCATTTCATCTTTTATATTATAAGGAATGTCAATCCAAATTACAAAACTAAAAACGCCTGCATGTATATGCAAAGGATTAAATTCATATTTTTTTTGAAAATTAACCCATAATTTTTCTATTTTTAATTCTAAATCTCTATTTAATATATTAATGTTTTTTATATAATTATAATATTTTTCATATTCATTAATATAAGGAATTAATAATGAATTAATATAATCTTTAGATTCAATTAATTCATATTCATGTTCTAAATTGCCAACTAAATTTTTGTTAAATGAAATTGCTTTTAAAGAATTATTTTTAATATAATTAATTTCTTCTTTAATTGGATTTAATTGATTTTCAGATAAATCTGTTAATAAATATCCAAAATTTTTAAATTGCATTAAATTTATCATTTAAAATAATTACCAACCATCCAAGTAACTACCGAATATCTTATTCCTTTTGTTACAGGCTCAACACCATGTGGCATAAATGAAGGGAATACTAAAACTGTGCCAGGCGTTTGTTGCGGATAAAGTCTTTCATGGCTATTTTGTATATAAAACTTTCCACCTTCAAAATCATCATTTAAAAATGCTAATACAGTTAATTTTCTAGTTTCATTTGATCTTTGATGAAAAGTATCAACATGAGTTTCATATTTACCATTTACATCATACATTAAAAATTCTGATTGATTAGAATGCGTAATATTAAATTGCCATACTTCATGATTAACTTGTAATCCAATTGAAGTTAATGTAGCGCCAATGCCTGCAAATAAAGGTAATTGAAGCCTTTGAACATTACGAATATTAAGATTAATATTTTTTTCTAAATTTTGACCTTCACCAATAAAAGGAAGTTCTTTTACTACTTCAGGCTTTGCATATTCTTCTATAAGTTTTTTACAAAACCCTTCAGAAATTGCATTAGATACTTGATAACAATCATCAAAATTTTGATTTTGAATTGTTTTGCTTAAACCTAAAGATTCGCGTTTATCATACTTCCATTCGGCATGAGGACCATTAGCATCAACATAATGAAGAAATACTTGAGCTTGCCATTGACCTTCAAAATAAGGCTCGCGCCAATGCCATTTATCGCAACCACGATACATAACGGCATCGCCAATTTCCATATCAATTTTTGTGCCATTAGTTTTATCTTCATGATCACCCATATAAATTGACCAAACATTGCCTTCAAAGCCTAATGTAATAGTAGCTGATATTTCGCAAGCTGGTCTATCTCGATGGTTTTTTAATTCTTCACCTTGTTGATTATAAAGGCGAGCATAAGAATAAGTAGGGTAAAGTTTTAAACCTGATTTTTCTTCAAAATAAGGCGTTAATGATTCAAGAAGCAAATCAAATTGTTCAGCACCATGCACCGCTTGAGATTTTGGGCATTGCTCATCATTGACTGTTTGTTGTTGTTTAACTAAATCTTTTAAATATTCAGTTAAATTTTTGCATGATTGTTCATCTAATACATTTTTTAAATGAACATATTTATTTTCTTTAAACTCTTGTATTGTCATATATTATTTTTTTAACCTGGATATGGGGCTGGGGGCGGAACGGGATAAATTTCTTTATCGCCTGTATTATAATACCATTGATCTGCTACCACATCGTCATCGCATGGTGTCCAAAATAATGGTAAAGATACTTCAAAAGTTTTAGTTTCAACTTCAGCTACTCTACATGAATTTTCAATTTGAGTATAAATAGGTTCAGGCGGTGTGTCTGTTGTCCATCCTGAAATATATTTAATTGGACTTTCATTAGGACTAATTAATGCATTTTTCATATATATTTTCCTTTTTTACCCTACATATTCTACTACAACTACTCCGCCTATACCACCTCTACCAAAACCCTGCCCAGGAGCGGTAGGTGCAAGCCCACTTGGACCACCTTGACCACCACGATTTTGTGCTGGAATACTATAAGCAACTGCACCTTGGGAAGTATTAGCGTTACCATCTCCTCCTAAATTTGGGTCAGAAGTAGCGCTAGTTATATTTATTGCCGTTCCAACAGATACAGTTCCTGATCCAGGACTAGCTGCTCCTGGAGCGGCTGCTCCCGCTCCGCCAGTTGCTGATACGGCTGGTCCAAAAGATGAAGTTCCGCCAGGGCTACCAGCACCACCACCTGAATTACCACCACTACCTGCTGAACCTACTGTAATTGCAACTGGAGCAGAAACTGGGACATTTGCACTTGCATAACCACCGCGACCTCCAGATCCGCCAGGTGTAGTGCCTGCCCCTGAACCGCCGCCACCACCACCAACCAAAGATACCTTTACTCGTGTAGCCGATGCAGGTTTTGTCCAAGTGCCAGGGCTTGTAAATACTTCAGTTTGTAATTGACCGCCGCTAGATGCCGCCGCAATTGTAATTGAGCCTGATCCGTTTGTTACTGTAATCCCTGACCCTTGTGTAATAGTAGCCGCAGTAAATCCTGATCCGTTCCCAATAAGAAGTTGACCATTAGATGCAGTTGTAACGCCTGTTCCGCCATTGGCAGTTGGAAGCGTTCCTGTAACGGCAGTCGTTAAACTAGCCTGTCCTGAAGTATTTACCTTATTGGCAAATTGACTTAAATTAAATGCTTGTGTCATCTTTTCCCCTTATGCCGCACCTGCGCGAGCGAATGTTTGTTGTTGAATTATAAATGATTCTGTAGGGCTATTAGTTAATGTATAGCTATTAGTAGAAGTCGTATAATCCACACCGCCTTCATATAATACACCATTTGCATAAATTCCTAAAGCCCCATTTGTAAAATTAAATGAATAAAAAATTTGCCCAATAGTAGTAAATGTAATCACATTTTGTGGAGTGCCTGTAGGAGTTGTTGTATTGTTTCCGCTAAATTGAATAATAGTTAAAAGACCATCGGATACGGCTGGAATATTAGTATAAGTATTTCCTACAATATCATAATCAGAATCAGGCACAATAGTTCCGTTATAAAAAGGAAGTTCGTAACCTGAATTAAAAAACCATGTTGTAGGTGTATAAGATGAAGCTGAAGTTAATGTAGCTTCAAATCTGCTAAATACAGGATAGCTTGATCCTGAAGCTCTATAAGTATATATAGGATCGCCAGCCGTTAATCCTGTAGGTGAAGTGGTAAATGTAATAGTTGCCGTTCCGTAATTAACACTAGATACTGTATATTGAGTTGGCGTGCCAGTATTACTAAAAGTCATAATATCGCCAGCATTAATTAATTGAAATGGCATTTCAGCAATATTCCAAGTAACATTAGCACCCGCTACGCTTGCAACATTAAGATGGGTATTGTCATAAAAATTGCCACTTGATATAGCTCTCATTGAATAAATAGTTACTACATCGTTTAATGTCGCGCCTGTGCTTAAAGTAACTGTGCCTGTAGCCCCACCCGTATCTGTGTATTCTGTATCAGATAATAAAAGACCATTTATAAATACTAGGCATTGACCTTGAATATAAGTTGCAGCACGAGTAACTGAAAAGACTGTTTGAGAAGCAGTTGCATCAAAATAATCTATAGTCATATAGAAGTTATCAGGTGTTGTAAATCCTACCACTCGACCATAAATATCAACTGTAATTGTAGCGGCTGATCCTGTAAAAGTAGCAGGTCCACCAAAGTCTAGGAATTGATCTAAAGAAGCTATTAATTGACCATCGCCTGTATTAGATACTTTAACTTGCCCTGTGCCTGTAGTAGTTGTTCCTGTAGTAATTAATTGACCTGTCTTATTATCAAGATCAATAACATTTAATCCGTCAGGCAAAGCTGACCATAATCTAGGATCAAAGTCTGCAATAGTTGTTGGCACAAATTGTCCTGTGCCTGAAGCGTAATCAGCAAAGTCTGTGTCAAAACTAAACTTGCGACCTGTTCTATTAATAAAGCATAAAAATTTATTAGTGCCAAAAGCAGGATCAGCTAGATACCATTTATAGTCTGAAGGTGTAGTTGATGGGCTTGTGGAAGCATTATTATAAAGACCATAATAAAGCCTACCTGTAGGGTTTAAACTAAAATTAGTTAATCCGTCAATAGTATCTGCATAAGCTACAGAAAGGAATTTTTCTGTATATTGGAATGTTGTAGGTCGCCATGTAAGTTTAGCTGAAGCCAATGAATAATTACTATTAGCTAAATTATTAACCATGCGAGTAAAGAAATACCAATCGCCTGCGGGTATATTAAATAATTGCACATCAGGCATATAAGTATTAACTACATAAGGACTTCCGCCTGGTTGCACTTCAGTCGTTCCTGCAAATATAAGTTGATCGTCTGTAGGGTATTGATAAGCTGAATAATAAATTTCTGCATATTCAGAAATACCCGCACTTGAAGTTTGTATTCTTATTGTAAATGCAGGGTTAGTAATAGATGGATATTGTGCAGTAATTACAGGCGCATAAACTGTGCCAAAAGTTGTAGGGCTTCCAATGCCTGTATTTGGACTTGGAGTAAATTCAGTAATTGGCATATCGTCAAATACTGCTGGATTAAATTCTGATAAGAAAAGTTGAGCAGTAATAGTGCCTGTATCACTAAATTTTTGAGTTACTTTTGTAATTCTAAATAGTTTAGCATTCCATCCATAATTGGCATTAGTAACTGTTACTATATCGCCAGCGTCTAATTGAAGCCCTGTAAAATTAATTTCTACTTGAATTTGTAAATCTTCCCTTGCCGCTTTTAACATTCTATTGGCAAGATATTGAGCGGTTACATTGTTATTAGTTAAATAAAGATTAACTGATTGTTTATTAACAGGCTCATTAGGAAATAAAAGACTTGGATCAATTTGTGCTAGATCAAAAGTAGCAGATGAAAAACTGTCTTTTTCTGATCCATCAGGAAATTTAGTTTCAATAACATTAAATGAATTAGATATATCAATTGGGCTTACTGTTATTCCGCCAATCGTATTTGTATTGTCAATTGCCATAGCTACTGTGTAAGTAGTCTTTTGAACAATAACACCCCATTGACTTGTAATTTCATTATATCTAACCAAACAATCGCAACAATTAGCCATGTTTTGAATGTTTTGCATTATTTTTTGAGTTGTTAATAAAGTGCCATTAAATGCAAATTTAGATACTGTGGCTGATCCGCCTGTGTAAGTTGTATATGGAATTGTAGTGCTTGAATAAGTGTTTAAGTCTGTAAGGCTAATAGTATCAATTTGAGCTACAGGAATTGCCGCACCATATCTAGTTGATGATAAATAATCTAAAAAGCAATCGCCTGGTAGCGTTCTTGAATTTGTAATTTGAAAACGAGTTTGATTTAAAGATACAAGGTTTCTTGATTGACTATATTTCATGTGAACAATAGCAAATACTGTATTGCTCATTAATTTAGAACCGCTCCAAGTATATACAAGTCCACTTGTATTCATAACTTGAATAGCAGATTGCGTAGTATTTACAGGATTATTTGATCCATTTCTATAAAGATATATATCCATATATCCTGTAATATCTTGAGTTTCGCCTGTGGATTCATCTAGCAATCCTAAAACTTTGTATAGCTCACCAGCAGTTGTGCTAAATACTACTCTTTTACCACCCCAATAAATTTGACCAAAACTAAATGTATCAGGCGTGCCACCTGTTTCAGTATTAGTAACTTCAGATAAAGCAAACACCCAATAAATATCTTGATTGTCAGAGCTAATTGACATATCAACAATAATGCCGCCGACATAAGCAGTTCCGTAAACTATAGGAAGTTTATTGTCGCCTGCGGGCGGGGCTTGTTGTCTATTGCCTGGATTGGGTTGAGATTGTTGCGCGCCTTGATTAGGTGCGTCAGGTGCAAACACAGAGGATATAACAGACGATATAACCATATTTATTGCAAATGCTAATATTTGCCCGCCAAGTGTGGCAGCAAACGCAGCTCCAAAAGCAGAACTTACAATAAATCCACCCATTACTTAATTTCCCAATGATGTTCTAATAATTTTAATCCAAACTTACTTAAATCAACATGAGGATAGCTTGACATAACTGCTTGATTTATCTCATGTTTATCTGTCATATCTTTTCCTATTTTAATATATTCTTTAATCAATCTTGCAATTACAATTTTGGTTTGACCATGCAACATAACTTCTTGTAATTGGTAAATATCTTTATTCCAAAAAGATTGGCTTTTATAAGCCACTAGGAATCCTGTTATCTTATCATCGACTAATACAAATCCATGACCTGCATACAAAGTATTTAAAATAGATTCAACATAAGTCTTTGACCAGCTTAACGGATTCTTTGTTAATGGATTATCCGATTTAATTGCAAAGTCTTTTAGTAGTTCTATTATCTTATCGTTATCGTATTTATTAGCAAATCGAATCATGTCTTATAAACTGATGGGTCCAAACTCTTTCCAAAGAAATAATTAACACCTTGAATAAATGCTACGCGATCCATTGATGTGTCGCCTGGATTAAAAAATTGCCACGCATTGTCATTAGTAAATCTGCCAGCAGTTCTGTTTTGAAGAATGATTTGTGTGCTAGATGCTGATACACCAATAATGCCTACATACATTCTTATTTCTTCCATCCATTGTTCTGATATGGTGAAAGAATTTATATAGCCTGTAAAAAATTTATAAAGACCGCCTGTGCCACCTGTAGTTATAAGCTCATTATTAACATCAAAAAATCCATGCCACATTTCAATTAATGAGCCTTTAATTTCTTGACCTAATACCCAGCCTAATAATGCGGTATCAATTCCCACTAAAGTTATATTTGTTTCATTAGCAGTTGATTTAATATCTCTTTGCACATCGCCGACACGAACTAAAGCGCCAAGTGCATCAAAAGGCTCGCTATCAACGGCAGGAATTGTTAATATATTTGGAGTGGTTGCAAATCGATAAGTAGCTGAAGGAGTGGTGACCCTTACAAAGTCAGCCATTCTTATATTATTTGTTCCTACTATGGGAGTTATCACATCCATTATAAGACCGCTTCTATTGCTTTAAATGTTCCTGTCCATCCAATAAATGAATCATCAGTCATAGGGATAAGTGTGTAGTTTGGGTATTGCTGAAGGATTACAGGAAAGGTTATTCCTATATAAGTGTTTCCACCTATTGATTGTGTAGTGCCATATTGACCTATAACTGCAAACATAGGGCTTGCAAGTGTAGTCATAATAGTTCTGTGAACAGGAATATTAACTGTAGAACCACTACCTCTTTGAACATCAGCAGTTGCTATATAAGAATATCTATCAATCTGTAAGAAGTCGCCTGTCTTTACAATATATTCTGTAGCGCCCATTGTAGGTAGTGAACCTAATACAATAGTTTTATTAACTGAAGATGTTTGATATTGGCAAGCACTAATTTCTGCTGAAGTCATATCACCTTGATAGTAAATATAATTAGCCCAACCTGTTACACCAAAATTAAGATACTGTTCAAATTCACGATCTGCCGTTCTTAATGCAGATAGTAATTGTCTGTTTTGAGAATAAAGCAAATAATTCATTGGCTTCATTTCAAAAGAAAATGGTTGAACACCAATAATTTCTGAAGTTGAGATCCGCTGATTGCGACTTAATACTTGACCCACAAACCTTTGATCGTTTATGGTAACTGATTCAGCTATTGCTAATATAGTGTTTAAGGTTGCCATAATTATCTACTTTGTGGAAGGCCTCTTTGTGCGGATTGGTTAGCTGACCATACCGCTTGTTTATTTGCTGCCAAGAATTGTGTTGCGCTTTGTGTGTCAATAGCGCTCATATTAGCAATGTAAGGGCCATTATACACTACTTGAGGTTGATTATTACGCGATCCTAATTGGTTATTTGGAATAATCGTTCCTGGAGTTTTTGGTATAAATAATTCAGGGCCTCTTTCGCCTACAATAGAAGGGCCTGTAATATCACCACCATCAGCAAATTTAGGATATGGCGCGCTTGCTAATGATGAATAGCCTGGCGTATATCCACCGCCACCTCCAAATAAACCACCAAACAAACCGCCTATATCTATCTTGCTAAATATAGATGTGGCTTGTGCTTTTAATTGTATTTTAATTAAATCAGAAATAATGCTTTGAGCAAGACTGCTAAAGTTTAATTTACCTGTTCTTACAAATTCATCAAGCGCAGATTCCATTGTATTAGTAATAGATACAAATGCTTGCTCACCTAATTTAGCTGCATTTGTAGCGTTTTCAGTATAACTTGCAAAAGCTTTTTTCCATCCAAACTCAAAATTTCTTTGTGATTGCGCAATAGCATATTCCTCTTTTGCTCTATTAATTTCAGTTTGCGCCCACTCGTTAGCTTGTTCTTTTGACATCTTACGGCCAAATTGATCGCCTAAAGTTAATTGTTTACGCTTTTGTTCAATGTCAAATAACTCTAATTGAAGTTTTCTTTCATTTTCAGATAAAAATACTAATTCAGATTCATATTTGCTTCTTTGTCTTTTAGCTTCAGAAATCATTATTTCTTTTCTATAAAATTCTTCTTGCTTTTTTAATGCTTCAGCAAGTTTTTTTTCTGATTCTGATTGTTCTATTTTGCGCCTGGCTTCTATGCCTGATCTATCGGCAGTAAAGTTAGGCCCCGCCGCACCTGAATAATCCGTAGGGCTATATGTTGAGCTTCCTTGAGCTCCTTTTGGTCCCATGCCAAAAAATTTGTCTATCTTTTCAAAGTAAGGGTCTAGCTTTTGATTGGCTCTATGTATGGCCTCCATCGCTTTTGCAATAGCTTCTAATACTGGCAATACATTCTTGGCTAGATTGTCTTTAAAGTGAAGCCATCTTACATCCATGGAATCAATCGCTACACCTATGCGTTTATAGACTTCATCTGATCCTGCAAATGAACCTTTAGCTTTTTCGTAATCTGCATACAAGCCTTTAACATCAACGCCTTTAACTGCCTTACCTAATAAGTCAAATGCTAGGGCATTTCGTCTAATTGGGTCTTCAATACTGCTTAAACCTTTTAGAGTTTTTTCTAATAGTTCCTGCTCTGTTAAATTGCCTAGGTCTTTAGTTGTTATGCCTAAATCTTTAAATGATTTTCGAAGTTTGTCAGAGCCCTGAACTGCTTCGTCTACTTTATTTGTAAATGATGCAAATATTTTTGAGTTGTCATTTATATTTCCGCCATTAAGAGCAAGCGCTTGAGATAGCTCCAAAACACTTTCTACCGCTACCTCATTGGCTTTAGCTACATCATTGATTTGGTCGGCAAACTGTATGGCTTCTTTTGAAGCTGCCAGAAATGCAGTGCCAACGGCTGCAAGACTTATTTTAGCGCCTGCACTAAAGCCTTCAACCTTGTCTTTGGCCATGCCTAGGTTTTGATTAAACTCGCCTGCATCAAGCCCTAGTAAAACCGCTAATCTTGAAATAATTGCCATGGTTACTTACCTTTAAATTTATTTATATCAAATCCTTTAGCTTGGCTCATAAATGTCAATAATGATTCACTGGCAGACTCTTTAGGTTCATCGTAATAATAGGGATACACATTCCCTAATATACTTTTAAGTGTGTATGGTTGGCTATTATTTGCCTTTAAATAGTTAAAGACGCCCGCCGTGAGGGTTCCTAGCCCCACTATCGCACTTTTATTTCCCAAGGCACCGTCAGCATACATGACCATAATTTCGTTCATTGTAGCCTCATCTAATGCGTCAATGTCTTGTATTGTATGCCCATTAAAAATCATAGCCGCTCGGACTTGAGTTCTTAATGAGCCAGTTACTTTGAGCGGACTTCCTTATATTCAGGACTTATAACTTCATTGATTTTTTCGATCAATGTCAGCTGGATTGCTAGTGGAAATTCAGCCTCAATATCCTCATAGGTTATTTGATCTAATGTTTCACCATTTTCGCCTATTAAAAATTTAATATATGCGGTAATTCTATATTGCAATATATGTTTATTGGTGGCTGTTTCTTTCATGGATCGGCCGTCAATAATAATGTCGTTATTTTTTTCCTCTATACCTTCTACTTTTCTAATGTCTTCAGTTAAGGTCTGATAAGCTTTTTCTATAGCTTCAAAATCAGGATTTTTAGCATAATTATAAATTGCCTCTATTTCAGATACGCTAGGAACCTTAACTTTAAAAGTATGGCCTCCTAATTCAAATGATCGCGTTAAAACGGCTAATCTATTTTCTTCGTATTTCTTACCTAATGCTGATCCTAATTTGCTCATGTCTTATTTTCCTTTATGTTAAATTTTTTGTTTTGGTTTATAGCTTTCAATTCTTAATTTTAAAATTTGACCTAATAATGCACTAACACTTTGCGCCTGGCTTTCCAAAGATGAGCGCAGAAATGGTTTAGCTGACATTTTGCCTGTGCCAAACTCGTTTGCTATAGCTCTCGCGTCATACGCGTAGCCTTGTTCGGCATAAAATTTACGCCTTTCGTTTGTATATGCTTTGCCTTTTAAATGGCCGTGGGTAGATTGGAATTGTTTCTTTAATTTGCGAGGAATAGGTCGAGTAGATACAAGGGATATAACAGAATCTTTTGGACTGATATATCGTGATTTCATATCTTTTTTACTTGGCCGCCTTGCAGTAACATAAAGCGATCTTTCCAATAATCCTGTATCTTTTGGTGCCATTGCTTTTGCCATAGCCAAGACTGGTTTCATAGCATCCCGCACGGATGGGATTAATACTTTACTTTTAGCGTCTTTATCGCCTATTTCATTTTGAAGTCGAGTAAATGCCTCTAGGGTTTCTTTTAGCCCTGATACTTCAAATTTTGCATCCATTAATCTGCCTTAATTATTTTATGATAGATAGCGTTATTTAGTTTAATAGCATAATCAACAGCTTCTTCAGGTGTTAGTTTATCTGCATGATTTTTTGCAATCTCATGAGCTAAATTAATTCCTGTCAATCGTTGTTGGGCAAACCCAAACCAGTTCTTTTGTCCAGAACTAGCTTGGGATACCAAATAACTTAATAAATCATCAGTTGTTTTAACTTGTGCTGTCATCTCTTTTCCTTTAATTAAGTATTGTTAGACCAACCGTATTGATTGCCGCGTGGATGCACTGTAAATGTGCATTTAGCTTCAGCAGAAGGGTTTGAGTCAACACTAAATTGACCTACGCGACCATTGAAAGCATAAGCAACAAAGTCACCTAGTCCATCAGTAGCTAAAATAACAAATGTGCGGTCAATTGTTCCATTGTAAGCATCGTCACGCATTTGTAGCAGTTGTGTGTCCGCAGGGTTCCAAGCAGCAGTGATTGTCATTGATGTAGGAGCAGCTTGAGTTGGAATCTTGTCAGATTGACGAGCGCCAGCTACATTGAAGTTTGCTACTGCATCATCTTGACCGAATGCTGGGATAGCTTCTACAGGTAAAACATTAGATGAAATTGCAATAGCATTAACATCAGCCCATGTTGCTAACTCTGTGTTGTCTAATACAGTTGGGTTTGCGCCTGGTTGCGCATAAAGGGTTGCGCTAAACCCAGGTAAAACTCGATTTGGAAGTGCCATAATTATTTCCTCACATTAAAAAATTAAAAAATCTTATGTTGGTATGTATAAGGTGCAATCCATATAAATATTAAATAGATTGATCTCATTGTCGTATCCATTATAAAGCCAATTTACATCTGCCTTTGATATTGGAATATAAACTCCACTAGGGTTTCCAAATATGCCGCTATATCCATGCAGAGCTTGCAAAATATCGTTTGCTAATTGAAATCCAGTTGCCATATCAGATGAAAATACGCTTATCTGAAATATTGGTGTATCTATGCCTTTATTGTTTTGGTAAATTCCAGTAAAGACTTCTTGATGCACATTACGGAGTTGCCAAGTTACAAACGCAGGCTCTGTAGCAAAATTTCTATTAAAATTAGCATATACAGGCGTTGGGGATATTATATCACTTAACTGCCATTGTATTGCTTTTGCGTAATCATTTACATTTTGTTGAATAGCCATTTTAAACCTTTGTGGTTGGGTCTGATCTATAGCACATTAAGGTTACAGACATTCTGTCGTTAGCTTCTATAGCGTCAGTAATACGCCACTCATGGTTTCTCCAAGTAATCGAATATAAGTTTTGATTATCTACAATATCTTTTAAATTAGGTGTGTAATTAAAAGTAAATTGAATCAAATCTTGATAGACTCGATATCTTTCGGTAATAGCAAGCGAATTCTTTACATCAGAGACCAATGGCCTTGTTGTAAATTTCTTTGTTATTGTAGTTGTATATTCACCATATTCATCAGTGCCAAATGTTAGGTCATTTACATCTACATTTTCGTAGCGTTTAATGGCCATTACATCACCAACGGTTTATATGGTCTTAAAAGAGCATCCACTCCGTATGGAATGTTTTGTAGCTTGCTTAATGTTGTTTCTGATCGGTTGTTATAAAGATGAGTTAGTAATAATAAAGCCGCTTGTTTAATAACAGGATAAGCCTGTAAAAAATTAGGATTGATTGTATATTCAATAACAATAGGCGATGTCACATTCATATTTATATCTTGCGGAGTGCCATTAGGTAAAATTACTTTATTACCAGTTGGATCGTAAGAATAATTAGTGCTTGCTAAAGTTATAAGAG
>Ga0247723_1000500_pt1 | contig 27015 bp, 15 predicted proteins | sample MSEWelMarce5H_FC_FD_189079 | JGI IMG/M metagenome (GOLD analysis project Ga0247723, IMG submission 189079) | Subsurface sediment microbial communities from gas well in West Virginia, United States - MSEEL Well Study Marcellus 5H_FC | ecosystem: Environmental > Terrestrial > Deep subsurface >... | reverse complement strand
ACTCCATGTAGAACCAAATGGAGTGAATGTGCCTAACGCTGTATTTCCAGTTGGTGTAATTATGTTGTTGAAATTACTTTCATCAACAAACACTTTTGTATTTGAAGATGAATTTGTTTGTGTTGTCAACAATACTGTGTTGGCCACAGGTGTCAGTGGTGCCCAAGTAGGAACAAAAGGTGTTGTGTATAATGCGGTGCCTTTAACAATTCGTAAATTAGACATATAACCATTAAAAAAGGCACTTGCTCCGGTACGAGAACCTATAATTAGTGAAGTACCTCCGTCTGTAAGGTTTGCATTAGCACTCGCATCTAGTGTTCCGTTAACAAATAAACGTGTAGTTGTTCCATTATAACTTAGCGCAATATGATACCAGGTATTAGTAGTTACCACAGTAGTGCCTGTTACTACAGTACTAGAACCATATAAAGAAATTTGATTTGATCCGTTTTTATAAAATGTATATCCTGGACCACTTGGAGCACTAAAACGTTCAACTAAAACTTGTTCACCCGACAAATTATTCCAATATACCCAAAATTCAATTGTATAACTTCTAGCACTTAAAGAAAAATCAGAATTATTTGCAATACTTAAATAATCTCCAGTGCCATCAAAGTATGCTGATCCTTCATTGCCAACTAAATCAACTGTTGTTGTGTTTGCAAAAGGTCCGTTTCTTGATGGCCCTGCATTACCGGTTGTAGTTATCGTAAATGCATTGGTTGATTTGTCAATTACCGTGTTTGCTTGACAGGTCAATAAGCTGGTGTTGGCAATTGCTGTTAGTGGCTCAGTTGGCACAGTTAATGTGGATCCTGTATATAATGCGGTGCCTTTAATTATACGAAGGTTACTAATATATCCGGTCATCAAACGAGCAGATGATGTAGAGCCACCTACAATTAAGCCATTACCATTCGTATTATAGGAATTTGAATTTGTAATAGTGGTACCAACTTGTGCCCCATTAACAAATACTCTTATGCTAGTTCCTGAACGGCAGTATGCTACATGATACCAAGTATTAACGGCAGGAGTAAAAGCAAATTGATTATCAAATGCTGTAGCAATTCTTCCTATATTGAAACCAGTAGATGTTCTCCAACAAAAATCGTAGGATCCACTGTCGCCTCCCAAAAATCCTTGATCCGTTGCAATTGAAGCTGGGTACCACCAAAATTCTACCGTAAAACTACCTGTACCAAAATTTAAATTAGCATTACTAGGAACTGTTAAATAATCCCCGGTGCCATCAAAATACATACCGTAATTATCTGCACCAGGTACAGTGAATGTTTTTGGTGTACCGTCAAACGGAACAAATGGACTAACTCTTGTGTCACCGTTTTTTGTGATTGTGCTATTATTATTTGAATTATCAATCAGTTTATTAGATTGACACGTTAACAATATAGTATTGGCCACATATGTTAATGGTGTAGTACTTGGTGTGTTATTCGCAGTATATAATGCGTTACCTTTAATAATTCTTAAATTACTAATAAACCCTGCCCAATCATTAGTAGTGCTACCAAATTGTCTACCAATATATAATCCACTCGGACCACTTGTATATGTTTTAGCATCAGCACCGGATGCTTCTTGTGTTCCGTTAATAAACAATTTAGTTGTTCCGGAAGACCTTGCGGCCGCCACATGCACCCACTGATTTGCTGAAATTGTGTTGTTGCTGGTTAACCAAACAGTTGTACCATCAAATAAATTTAATTTATTATTAGTAGTAATATAAAATAACACACCAACATTACTGGCACCACCTCGGGTGTCAACAATGGCTCGTTGAACTCCAGTATCTGTTCTATAGATCCATGATTCAATAGTAAAGTCGCCTGTACCAAAAGCATATCCTGTATTATTTGAACTTAAATAATCTCCAGTACCATCAAAATTGTTACTGTAATATCCTTCTTTAAAAGGATTAAATTCACTTGGCCTTATGTCTCCAGTAACCACAACTTCATTATTAATTGTACTTAAATCTGTATTAAAAGTGTTTCCGTTTGGCGCAGAATTTGCACTCAATAACAATGAAGCATATTTCCAAAACAAGTCACCAGGAAGATTAATAGTCCAGTTCAAATATAGTGCCGCAGTTCTATTTGTTGTATTTGCGGTTGCAGTTATAATTGATGCATTACTTGCAAGAATAGTTGGTGTACCAGAAATTATACCTGTAGAGGTGTTCATTGATAGACCAGTTGGCAATCCACTTGATGTGTACAATACACCATAACCGGCCGCAGAAGTTGCAGTAACTATTACGTTTGATATATTATAGTTTTGTGTTAAATTATATGATGTATTATTTGCTGGTGATGAGAATGAAACAACATCTGTGTTGATTGTAAGAGAAAATGAACGAACAGAATCTTGATTTTGTGCATCAGATGCTTGTATTGTAAATGAATATGTTGTACTTGAACCATCAACAGGTGCAGTACCTGAAATTGTACCACCAGAACTTAGTGTTGATCCTGAAGGCAAAGAACCAGAAGATAAAGCATATGTAATCGGTTCATCACCGGTTGCAACAACTGTTGTATTGATTGCAGTTGTTTCATACACATTACCCAATGAACCAGCTGCTGTTGTAAATGTTGGTACACCAGAATAAACTAAACCTGGAACAAGAATACCAGTACCACCATTTGCATTGGTAACAAAAACGGTATAACTACCAGAACCTAATGCAGGAGAACTGAATGTTAAACGACCAGAATCCAGGAATGTTACTGCGCCTATCGTAGTAGACCCAACCAAAACGGTTGCACCTGGTGCGAAACCTGACCCATACAAAACGATTGTTTGGCCACCTACTGTGTTTGCTGCGGTATCATTTGTGTCAACATACGAGCCATCAGTTACCGCAAAACGGGTAACAGTAGGTATTAAAAATTGTTGTTGATTAAAATGTTCACCAACTGTAATAAGGCCTGTTGTATCTTTTGCTCTTTTGCCTCTAACACCGGCATTAAACATCAGCTGATCTCCTCAAACGAACACACGGCTTGTAATACACTGTTAGTTCCTGCTGTCAATCTCAATTCATCACCTTCCAACAAATAAATGGAAAGTGTTTTGTCAATGGCTGTAAAAGATGTATCTGCTGCAACTGAAATCGTACTAACCAATCTATATGCAGTTGCACTTCTATACAAATCAACGGTTATATCTGCCGCACTAGTTGCATGAATATTGGAAATAATTAACGAATTGATTTTTAATATTTTACCACTAGATGAAGGATTGTTTGCAATCGAAGTCGCTGATGTTGTTACCGATTGTACTTGTGTATTTCCATTAATTGTTGTTAGTGCTGCTATGTTTGGGTTTGCCATTTTAAATCCTTAGAATCCAAAAACAATTGACATTGCAATTGCCTTTGATAATGATGTGCCGCCTGTATTTGCTTGTGAGAATGCTGCATTGGCCTGAATGAATGCAGCATTTGCGGTGTCTCTAGCATATGTATCCGATCCGCCAGTGTTTGCAGCTGCAAACGCAGCATTAGCTCTATCAAAAGCTAAATTGGCCTTTTCTGTAACCACTGGAACATTACTTAACAATTCACGTACTTGAATTATTGATCCATTTGCTGGAGCTTCTACAAATGTTAACGTAGTTCCTGATACACTATAATCAACTATTGGATTTTGTGTAATACCATTATCAAATACAAGAATACTATTTGCTGTTGTGTTAGCAGATATTGTAAATGTGTTTGTATTTCCATCACCTGTAAAGTTTCTGCTTGTATAATAAATTGATGCACTATTACTAGCGATAACAATTGTGTTATAAGCTAAATTGGCTGTTACAAATGCAGCATTTGCTGTATTTCGTGCGTACTGGTCTGTTGTACCACCGCCACCGCCGGTGTTTGCTTGTGCAAAGGCCGCATTGGCTTGTGCAAAGGCTGCATTTGCATAAGAACTTGCAGAATTGGATGAACCAAAAGCACCGTTGGCATATAGGCCAGCACTGGTTGCTTTATCGTCAGCCGTATTGGCTGTTGCAAATGCAGAGTTGGCATATGAACTGGCTGAATTGGATGCATTGAAAGCAGCATTTGCTTGTGGCCAAACAAAATTATTTGATTGGTTGTAAACTGAGTTTGCTTGGATAAATGCACCATTAGCGTACAGACTAGCTGAATTGGATGAACCAAATGCAGAATTAGATTGTATAAACGCACTGTTTGCGTAACTAGATACTGAATTGGAAGAACTAAACGCTCCGTTAGCATATGTTCCAGCAGAGTTGGCTGCACCAAATGCACTGTTCACATAAGGCAATACATCAATACCTTTAATTGTTATTGTAGTTGATTTTACATTTGCATTAAGTGTTGCAATCTTAAATGATGCATCATTAATATTGATATTGTTATCACCACCAATTTCAGGTGTGTATTCTTCAAACAACTGCCATTCTTTGGTACCAGAATCTCTGATTAGACCAGTGTGTGCATTGGTGCCATTGTTATAATGTGCTGCAAAACCAATATCTAAAATGTCGCCGGTGTAATTTCCGGTACCCATAATAAACAGAGTATCATTTGCAACAATTTGTGTTGAACTTGTACTAAATGTGTTACCCAATACACTCAAGTTGCCTGTGATGGAAACATCGCCAGAAATTGTACCACCAGATGTATTAAATTTTAAATTGGCTGATTCAAAAGCGCCGTTAGCAAAAAGAGCTGCTGAATTGGCTTTGTCAAATGAAGCTTGCGCCAACACATTTGCAGAATTAGCCTTGATAAAAGCACCGGTAGCAAAAGATGATGTGGAGTTGGCTACATCAAAAGCACCATTAGCATATAAACTAGCACTTATAGCTTTACTATCAGCAGTATTAGCAGACGTAAAGGCACCATTAGCATATAAACTAGCACTTATAGCTTTACCATCAGCAGTATTTGCTGCAATAAATGCTCCGTTGGCATATAAACTAGCACTTATAGCTTTACCATCAGCAGTATTGGATGCTAAGAAAGCTCCGTTAGCATACAAAGATGCAGAGTTGGCTGTGTCGAAAGCTCCATTGGCTTGATTAAACGCTGATGTAGCGCTTGAACCAGAATTTGCTGCAGCGAATGCAGCATTAGCATAAGAACTTGCTGAATTTGCAGCATCAAACGCAGCATTCGCTTGTGGCCATACTTGATTATTAGATTGACTAAAGACTGCATTGGCTTGGATGAATGCTGCATTAGCTCTATCGAATGCCGAATTGGAATTGTCCGTAACTACTGGAACATTACTTAACAATTCACGTATCTGTATTATTGTTCCAGTTGCTGGCGCCTCAACAAATGTTAAAGTAGTTCCTGATACACTATAGTCCGTTATTGGATTTTGTGTAATACCATTATCAAAAACAAGAATACTATTAGCGGTTGTATTGGATGAAATTGAAAATGTATTGGTGTTACCATCACCAGTAAAGTTTCTCGTTATGTAATATAGTGCCGCTGTGTTGCTGGAAGTAACAATTGTATCATAAGCTAAATTGGCTTTACTAAAGGCTGCATTTGCTGTACTTCTGGCATATGTATCTGTACTAGAACCACCAGTATTAGCTTGTGCATAAGCGGCATTGGCCTGAGCAAAGGCTGCGTTGGCTTGATTAAACGCTGATGTAGCACTTGAACCAGAATTTGCTGCAGCGAATGCAGCATTAGCATACAAACTTGCGGAATTAGCTGCACCAAATGATGCGTTTGCGTAACTAGAAGCTGAATTAGAAGAACTGAAAGCACCATTAGCAAAAGATGCGGCTGAGTTTGCTACAGCAAATGCTGCATTGGTTCTATCGAAAGCTGCATTGGCATATAGACTTGCGGAATTAGCTGCAGCGAAAGAAGAATTTGCCCCTATAAAAGCACCATTGGCAAACAACGATGCTGAGTTGGCGGTTACAAATGCACCGTTGGCAAAAGATGCCCCACTATTAGCTGTTAAAAAAGCACCATTGGCAAAACTAGAACCTGTATTTGCTACACCATAACTTGCATTGGCTCTATCAAAAGCACCATTAGCAAATGATGCACCAGAATTTGCAGCTGCATATGCATTGTTTATGTAAGGCAATACATCAATATTTTTTATCAATATAGTTGTTGATTTTACATTTGCATTTAACGTTGATATTTTGAATGATGCATCCGTAATGTTAATATTGTTGTTTGAACCAACTTCTGGAGTATATTCTTCAAACAGTTGCCATTCTTTGGTACCAGAATCTCTTATCAATCCAGTATGTGCATTGGCGCCATTATTATAGTGTGCAACAAAACCAATATCAAGTACATCACCAGAATAATTTCCTGTTCCCATAATAAACAGAGTATCATTAGCAACAATCTGTGTGGCACTGGTACTGAATGTATTACCTAGTACACTTAGGTTACCTGTGATAGAAACATCACCAGAAATTGTGCCACCAGATGAGTTGAATTTTAAATTGGCTGTTGTGAAAGCACCATTAGCAAATGCGGCTGCTGAGTTTGCTGCATTGTATCCTGCGTTAGCTCTATCAAATGCACTATTAGCGAAAGTGGCTGCTGCGTTGGCTGTAACGAAAGAACCATTAGCAAATGATCCAGATGAATTGGCTGCATCGTAAGCATTGTTTGCTTGAGTTCTTACCCATGGATCGGTAGCTGTATTGGCGGCATTATAGGCCGCATTGGCTCTATCGAATGCACCATTGGCAAATGAGGCTGCTGAGTTAGCAGTTACAAATGCAGCATTAGCTGTATTTCTTGCATATGAATCTGTACTAGAACTACCAGTATTTGCCGCATTGAAAGCTGCATTAGCAGTTGCATATGCAGCATTAGCTCTATCGAATGCCGAATTGGAATTGTCCGTAACTACTGGAACATTACTTAACAATTCACGTATCTGTATTATTGTTCCATTTGCCGGAGCATCCACAAAAATAATATTGTTTCCTGATACACTATAATCAACTATTGGATTTTGTGTAATACCATTATCAAATACAAGAATACTGTTTGCTGATGTATTGGATGAAATTGAAAATGTATTGGTGTTACCATCACCAGTAAAGTTTCTCGTTATGTAATATAAAGCCGCAGTATTGTTACTGGTAAATATGGTATTGTATGCCAAATTTGCAGTAACAAATGCAGCATTAGCTGTATTTCTTGCATATGAATCTGTACTGCTGGTATTTGCAGCATTATATGCAGCATTAGCCCTATCAAAAGCACCATTGGCAAATGAGGCTGCTGAGTTAGCAGTTACAAATGCACCATTGGCAAATGAACCAGCTATCCTTACATCTTTATTTGATTGGTTGCCAATATAAGTAAATTGCATATTATGTTATTTCTAATAAACTTACAATAACATCTGCTGCTGATGCATTACTGGTTGAAACTTTAAGTACATCATTGGCTTCTAATACCAATTTTTGTTCACCACCAATGGTGATTAAAGAATTACCTGGATCGATGGCCGCCATCTTAACCATATAATAATCTGAACCACCAGATGTTACTATAACATTTGCAGTTATTGCAGTGTTCAATATGTTTGCGATTGTCATACCAATAACTGTAGTAGACACACCAGAACCAGCAGTGTATACGGTTGTTGGTGATGTTCCGACTGCTGCTTGTAGTTGATTTTTGAAAGTATTTGCCATTTAAATTTCCTTATCCTCTATTTATTTCATCAACTAAAGGCGATTGTAAATGCAACAATATCGGCGTTTACATCAAGTGCGGTTGTACCAGTATTTGCCTTATTGAAGGCCGCATTTGCATGAATGTATGCAATGTTGGCTGCCGCAAATGCACTGTTTGCAAAGTTGGATGCTGAGTTAGCAGCTATAAATGCACCATTTGCGAAAGAAAATGCAGAGTTTGCGTATGTACCTGTGGTATTTTGTGCGCCGTATGCGGAGTTTGCTGCAATGAAGGCTGAATTAGCTTGTAAGAATGCTGCAGCTGCACTTACTCTTGCTGTAGTATCTACTGTACCACCCCCACCAGATAACAAATCGCTACTAACACCTGCGCCTGCAGCAGACAAGTCAATATATGCACCACGAACAGAACCACCAGTTTCAAAAATTCTAAGTTTATTTTGATAAACGTCAATTGTTACACCAGCGGACAAAGTTGTATTGGTTTCTGCTTTGTCTAAGAATATTTCACCACCTTCATCTCCACCTTGAGTTAGAGCTCTAAGTGTTCCTGTAATATTCAATTGACCTTGGAATGTGGCACCATTAGTGTTAGCAAGTGCGCTGTTCGCTTTGTTAAATGCTGCGTTCGCTTTATCAAAAGCGAAGCTAGGATCACCACCTGATGTTGAATTGATTGTGATTGTTTTTGTAGTTGTATTCGTGCTGATAGTAATATTGTTACCAGCAACAAAAGACAATGTGTCTGAACCACTTGTGGCTAATATTAAGGAACTATTAGCATTGATTGTGTCAAAAGAAAATTGGTTGGAAATGTATGATGTTCCACCAAGACTGTTTTTGTAATACAGCTTACCATCGGCAAAATTTAACGCCAACTCACCATTAGCCAAGCCTGTTGGTGTGTTTCCTGTGACGCCTGATTTCTTTAACTTTATTGCTGTATTTGACATTTACTTAGAACGATCCGCCATCCTTGATTGGGCCATCAGTATCAATTAAACCGGTTAAGGTTGTTGGTACCACTTCTTTATTTAGCTCATCAATTTTTTTTCTTTTGGCAGGAGGTAGTTGCAAGTAATCAATTTTAGCAATTAATTCATCTATTTTATTATTATATTCACTTTTTTCAGTTTCGTGTTTCTGAATCAATTCTTTAACTGTTTTATCATTTTGTTCAATTAAAGCATTAATTTTTCCGGTATTTTCAGATGCAAGAGCATTGATTTTACCTTCAAATTCTGAACGAACTTGATTGGTTTCTTCTCTTGCTCTAACCAATTCACCTTTAAATGTTTCCACATGAACAGCTTGATTCTTAACACTATCATAATCACGAAACTTACTAGTCAATTCATCAATTTCGGTACGATGTTTACTATTTGATTCGTTAATATCGTTACCTAATTTTGTTACAAGTTTTTCACTTTCTAACAATTTATTTTTTAGTTCTTGAACAGTCGTACTTTCATTTGATGCGTTAGTTTCTTGCAATTCTTTAACGGTATTTTGTAAATCTCCATTAATTTTTACCAACGCATCAATCTTTTCCGACTGTTCTTTCACAACTTCATCAGTTATTTTTGCATTTGCTTGCATTGAGATATTTCGAACCACGCAATCTGTCATTGTGGTTGTCAAAGTCTCAACATAATAATTTAAATACTTATCATTTGCCATATCAAACTCCTATCATAAAAAAATGTATTACATTATATAGTCAGCTTAGAATTGTCCTCCGTCTATTGCTGATGACCACACTGGCACACCTGCATTGGTAACTGTAAGAATTTGATTAGACCATGTTTGATCGGCTGAACCAGATGCAGCTGTAACAGCCAATGCATTTGTTCCATCACCGTATACGATACCCTTTGCAGTGAATGTTGCTGCACCTGTACCGCCTTGTGCAACTGATAGACCAGAAATGTCACCAGCAGTTGCCGCTGTTACACGTCCGTAAGCATCAACAGTCAAAGATGTGATTGTTTTTGCAGCACCTAGTGTACCAGTTAATGTATATCCAGCATTAGCAATAGACTGAATTGCACCTGTGCCATTACCAATCAACATCAATCCGCTAGTGAATGTATTTACACCAGTACCGCCTTGTGTAACAGTTAGGCCAGAAATGTCTGCTGCTGTTGCAGCACTTACACGACCATAATCATCTACAGTCAATGATGTAATTGTTTTAGATGCACTTAATGAACCAGTCAGTGTGTAAGTAACGTTTGCAAGTTCAGACAAAGCACCTGTGCCATTACCAACAACAACTTTACCTGAAGCAAAAGTAGATTTACCTGTACCACCTTGGTCAACATTTAGACCAGAAATTGCTTGGAATGTTGCAGCAGTTGTTCTACCATATGCATCAACAGTTACAGAAGTAATGGTATTATTTTGTGCGCCAGTACCTGTTGGAGTAAATGAACTGTTAGCAAGCACTTTTAATGAATCTGTGCCGTCACCAATGACAATTCCGCCAGCAGTGAATGAACTTGCACCAGTACCACCGTTAGATACTGTTAAATCATCAGTTAAACTTAATGATTTAAGTGTTGTTGCACCTGCAACATTCAATGTACCAACTTGTAATACTGTTGCATTTGCCCATTGTGAAATCAAATTTGATTTCAAGTTTGCTTGACGGAAACTTCCATCAGAAACGTTAATTACGTTACCTGTTGGTTCTACGTTATAATTGTCAAACAAATAGAAGAAACCATCACCAGCATGACGCATCAAACCTGCATGACGGTCTGCACCATTATTGTAGTGGCCATAGAAACCAATATCGACTGCATCAGATGCATTGTTTTTACCAAGTGCAATCAATGAGTCTTCAACAGTAAGTGTTTCAACGTTGTATGTTGTTGATGTACCTAAGATGGACAAGTTACCACTGATGATAACGTCACCATCAATTGTTTGTCTTAAACTTGGTGTATTTGCACGAACAACTGTGTTATCAACATCAATAGTAACTGTATTATCTGTTACAGTTGATGTAAGGCCTGCACCACCAGCAATTGTAAATGTGTCGGTTGCTAGATTAACAACATCAGCTGTACCAGAATCAGCTGCAACAGTCAATGCAGTTGAAATTGTTGACGAATTGGCAATCGTCATAACACGACCGTTTGCGGCTACCTGGATGATAGGTATAACTGTTGAACCACCATATGTACCAGGAGTAAGACCAGCAATTGAATTTAGTGCAGCACTTAATGTTGCATTTGCAGTACCATTAAACAATTGTGCAGAAGCAGTAATGTCACCACCAGTAACATTAATATATCTGTCTGTCTGGAATTGTGTTGCAGAGTTTGCATTACCTGAGAAAGCACCAGTACTTAATACACCACCATCAGAAAAACTAATACTTCTAACGTTTGCGTGGCCAACAAAGATATTACCTGCAGCATCACGTTTAACAAGTGTACCTACAGTATTTGCACTGGTTGCAGCATCAATTGTTGATGTGTAATATAAACCACCGATATTAACAACACCTGTACCAGCAGGTGAACCAATAAACATGGTATTGGATTGATATGAATATGCTAATTCACCGGCTTGCAGGCTACCTGGTACGCCTGTGGTGGTGGAACGTTTAATTCTTAATGAGGTATTTGCGCCTGACATGTTGTTATCCTTTTTGTTAGTTGGATTTAAATCCTATGATCTATTTATTAAAATGTGCCACCGTCAAAACTACTATTTTCTATGACTGGACCCGGAACTTGTTCGATATAACCTAAACCACCAATCGGTATCACATGATTGGTGGTATTTCCAATGAAAAGTGTGTTGGATTTAAAAGAATACGCTAATTCTCCGTCAGCTAATGATAGAGGTGTTGTGTTCGCATACGAACGGAGAATTTGTATTGATGTATTTGCCATTTAAAAGAAACCTGAATCAGCACCTTGGAAAGCCAAATACGTTACTGAATTTGCTATTGCGGCCTGAATTGCTGCTTCTGGAATTACACCAGCAACAGTTTGAACAGGTACAAAACCACCAATAGGAGACACAACAATAGCGACTGGATTTGGCTGTGCCTCAGTAGGTCGTGCTGCAAAAGATATTGAACCAGAGGCTTCATCAGCTTTAATAACTGTGCCATCCAAATCAATTGTGTTACCACTTAGATATAGACTTCGGAATTTATTTGTTCTGCTACCAAGGTCAAATTGTCTAGATGCTGTTGGTAATAAATTACCGTGTACAGGAGTATCAGCACCAAGGCCTTTAGTTGAGAAAGTTTTGGTTTGTGAGTTATAGACAATTACATCACCAGTGTTTGCACCTTCCAAAGAAAGGTCAGTAAGACTCCTAAGTGTTTTGGTGCCATAGGATAATGTCTGTACTTTAGTTTTCTGGCCTTCAACTCTAACTTTTACGGTTGCTGGTTGTCTAACAGTTACGGTTGGCATGTTATTCCTTTAAAATACTGTAACTTGGGGTAAGACATTCACAACTCCTTCTAAAACCCGTATAACTGTGTTAGAAGAATCTTTAATGAGTACGTCATATACATAACGGCCAGCAGAAATGTTTGCGGTGTTTGCATATGGTAACGATAATAGTATGATACCTTCTGTCGGATCATTTACTGTTACTACAAAATTTGCTGTTGTACTACTAGAATAATATGATTTTTTCATGGCAGCTTTTATTTGACTACCAGTTAGAGTGAAAGGTGAACCATCGGCCTGGTCCAAAGAGATGGACGTACTAAAGTTTGAACCTTGTTCTAAAAATAATTCTTGGTAACCAGCTGGCATTGTTTAACCCCTTTTGGAGGTATTTATACTGAAAGGAAACGCTAAAAAGTAAAATCACTTTTTGGACTTTTGGAGCTGCCGGAGAAAATTCTTGGGCCGGAACGCAAAAATTCGAAATTTTAAGATTTTGGGTATTTGTCTTTGATTTTCTTAATTTCACTTTTCCATGTATCAAAACCATTATGATACAATATGTCTAATTGTTCGGAAATAGAAGGATATTCACCAATTCGTTTCTCTGTGTATGATAGTTGAGACAATCTGGTTTGTTCTGCCTCATCTAATAAACGTTGCATCTCATCGGCATTAATTTGAATAAAACCACTGGGAATAGTATCATCTTGAGAACCATCTAGTTCATATGCATATATGTTATTTTGTAAATCTTTGTAGTATTTCATATTTTATCCTTAACGAAGTTCCCACCATACAAGAATTGTTGGGTTTCCAACAGTTTTTTCAGCCCTATATGTTGCACCATTTGGAACAATTAATGTGAATGGCATATAAATTGATGGTGTTGCGGCAGAACCTACACCAATATAAGAAATTGCTGTACCATTTAAATAAAAAGTTACATAAGAATTATTCACCGCAACAGTTTGAAATGTCGCAAGCACAACAATTGGTCGACCTGTACTATTCGTGTATGTTGTTGCTAATGCTCTAGATTGTGATGACCATGTTTGCCCGACACCAATAGAAACACTTTCAGTTGCAGAGGTCAGAAAACCAGCACCATTAGTCAACTGATTGGTATTAGTTGGTATTGATGGTTTATTACTTAAATCACTGTAAGAACCAGATGTTGCAACTGTTGCAAGACTTGGCTTATTTAAAATTTGTGCGAGACCGGTAGTAGCATTCCAGTCAGCATTTACTAGTGTAGGTCTTCCGGTCAAATCTCCGTATGCTCCGCTTGTTGCTACAGTTGCTAAACCAGAAACTGCACCTGCACCAATTGCAATTGCAACGTTTTCTGCACCAGTAACTCTACCTTTTGCATCAACAGTTACTTTTGCAACCGAACTTGCAGTACCATATGTTGTTGCAGTTACACCTGAATCAGCCAATCTTGCTACAGGTAATGTACCTGAACTGATATTACTAGCATTAGTTGTGTCTGTAGTTGCTGAATTTGCTAATCCTGAAACTGCACTAGAAGAAATTGCAATTGCAACGTTTGCTGCGCCAGTAACTCTACCTTTTGCATCTACTGTAATTGCAGGAACTGCTGATGCTGAACCAAATGAACCAGTATTAACACCAGCATTACTCAGTCTAGCGTCTGGCAATGTGCCTGAACTGATATTACTAGCATTTGTTGTGTCTGTAGTTGCTGAAGCTACAAATGTTGGATAACCAGTGATTTGAGAAGTTGCAATTTGTATGCTAACGTTGGCCGCAGATTTAATCCTACCTTTTGCATCAGTAACAATCGCAACAGTCTTGGCCGCATCACCATAATAGTTTGCCGCAGTCAAAGAACCTTGGTCAGGTAATCTTGCATCAATAAATGTACCACTAGTTACTTGAGATGTGGATATACCAACAGTGGTGTTTGAACCAGCGGTGATTCTACCTTGTGCATCAACAGTGATTGTTGGAATAGCTGCACCTGTTCCATATGTTGTTGGTGTAACAGCCGTATTCTGAAGAACTGACGGCGTAATCTTTGTTGTCATTTAATTTGTCCCTTTAATGTTTCCATTTCAGCTTTCAACTCTTTAATTTGTTTTTCAGATTCCAAAAGTCGTTGTGCAAGTTTCACACATGCAACTAAAGCTGCATTTCCGTATGCTACAGACAATTCACCTTCTTCATTCTCCATAACAGCGTGTTCCATAATTGGACGCAAAGATTGTGCCGAAACACCAACTTGAGTGCTTACTTGGTCTGTACGGTCATAGATACCGTGTTTAACTTCTGCAAGTTTATCAACAAAGTTTTCTGGAAGTTCACGCCAATTTGTTTTAACACGTTCATCCGAGAAGGCGGTGATGTTATTCAACATCGTCAATGCACCGGCGCCAGTCATCGAAAATGCGTTGTTTGATGCGGACCAACCACCAATCACAAAATTGCTGGTATTGGATAATCCCATATTAATAGCGTATGCGCCAGCTCTATGGAATGACATAACCGCAGGGTATGTTGTGTCACCTCTTACGGACAATGAAACATCATTTGCAAGATTAATATCAACAACATTGCCAACTTTACTAGCCAACAAACCAGTCATTGTGCCGCCAGCAATTGGTAATGCATAAGTTGAATAATTTGCACTATTTAAGTAGTTTACCCAACTACCATAAACTCCATTTTGAACATTTCTTGTTCTAAGATTATTTGCATTACCTTCCCATCCCCATGCAACTTGAGTTCCCCATGCATTACTACTATTATTGTGCCTATAGTTATCTTGGAACCACCATCCAGTAGCGGGAGCATTAGTGCCTCCGTCTACATCACCGACTATTCGTACACTGCCAGCAGTAGTGTTGGTAAAATCTGTGTTCCAATTTCCAGAACTACCAAAACGTAAATTATAACTTTGATTTGAAAAATTAGATGTTCCACCATTAGCCGATGCAGAACCTGCTGTTGTTGCAAAAAGTACTGATTTGTTTGCATCTGCTGTATTATCAACGCTACCTAAACCAACATCAGTCTTTGTATAGGTTGGTCTTGTTGCAGCTTTTGCCCATGCATACACATCAGAAGCAACTGCTGCGGTACCTGCGTTTGTTGCATATTTAACACTTAATTCAGCTGTTTGATATGTTGTGACATTTGCACTTGATCCAGCGCTATTTGAAGCCATTACATAAAGTGGACTCGCTGCAATTTTTTCATGTCTAGATGAAACTAAAGTTTTTACAATAGTATTACCTGATGCATCAGTACGTACAAGTGAGTCAGCAGTTGCGTTGGTATTAGCTGAGTTTATTGAAAGTAATCCAACCGTACCTGCATTACCATCGATGTTTACACCAGTTAATGTTTGTGATGCACTTGCACGATTTAATGCAATCGCAGTTGTACCCACGTATACTGTTGAAAGACCAAGTGTTGCACCTGGAATTGTACCAGTAGTTAGTTTATCCGCAGATAACGATGTTATAAACGATGGATTTGCATAAGTGCTTGATGTATACACACCATTTGTTACTGTGCCTGCATTACCTGTTATACTGTGTGCAAATGTCCAACCAGAGTTTGCTAAATTATGTACATATGTTCCAGTTGCCAATGAAGTATTTGCAGTCGCTTTGTCAATTGTTTGGCCAATAACTTGACCAGTAAATGTGCCACCAGTCTTTGGCATCTTACCAGATTCTAAAGTATCGATAGCATTTTGAATTGTGCCTGTTGTAAGAGCACCTGTTCCTGGTCCGTATGTAATATTGTTTGCAAAGTATTCATATACTGCATAACCATCAACTTCGACCAATATTTTATCATTAACAACTGGTGCAACATTCATTGTTAATTTAGAAGTACCAGAATTTAGAGTATACTCAGATTCTAATTGACGAACACCGTTAATATACACTCTGACCTGGTTGGCTTGACTGAATGTTGGTGTGTCATATTGTGTTGTTGTGCCATCACCAGTGTAAGACAATCTATTAGATGTAATTCTAGTACCAGGTTGTGTACCTGCACCGCCTGCACCAGCAGCAGTCCAGTAGAAATTGCCTGCACCACCAGTTGCAAGAACATAACCTGAAGTTCCACTTGCTGTACCTGTAGCACCAGCAACCAGTGCATTAAATGCAGCTGCAAGTGATGTTGATCCTGTACCACCAGATGATGCCGATATAGGAGTTCCTGTTACTGTCAATCCAGTAAATGACGGAGTTGCAGTTGTTTGTAAATCTTGTGATGTACTAATTGCCAGTGTGTTTGCACCTGTTGCATGAATTGCAATACCGTTATTAGATGTAAATGTCAACGATGCACTTGTTGGTGATATTGAACCTCTTGTGCCTTTAATCTCAGCAGTTGCTGCATTGGCTTTACCAAATGCTGCGTTCGCCTGTGCAAATGCAGGTGCAATCTGTGGACCAACATTGTTAGCGGCCGCAAAGGCAGAATTTGCATAAGAACTTGCGGAATTTGCAGCACCAAATGCACCGTTAGCATAAGTTGATGCAGAGTTTGCGTCACGGAATGCACCGTTAGCATACAATGATGCTGAATCTGAACGACTTCTTAACCAATTATTTGCTGATATGATATTATTATTTAAAGTATTCGCAGCAGTTAATGATGCAGCTTTTGTACCATCAGTAGTTGATATAGAATCACTAATTTGTTGTTCAGTAATGATTCTATAATATGTTCCAGTATCAACATCATTCAGATCAAAATAATTGTCTGTTTCATTCCAACGAATAGATGCATTTGATGCAACTCCATTTGCTGCACCATTTGCTGTTCTAAAAATACTAAATTTTGATGTTTGATTTGGTGTTCCTTGACTTATTATAAACTCACTTGAGTTAAATACTGTTCGTCCATTAAGTGTAAAGTTACCAGCAATACTTAAACCACCTTCACCAACTTGTAAATTATAAACTCTTGCTTCGGCATTTTCAGCATCAATTAATTCTGAAACTCTAACATTTGGAGTATAAACATCAGTATTTGCTCTTATTGTTCTTGATGTTATTGTGTCAGTTCCCCAAACATTTACTGTATTAACACGAGAATTTGCTTGTAATATATCAGTGAATGTGATACCATATACAGACAATGTGCTAGTATTAATGAATGAGTTTGCTTGAAGTTTATCTGTGTATGTGGTATCATACACAGATAATATATTGGTGTTTGCAGATGTATTGGCTTGAAGTTTATCAGTAAATGTGGTACCGGTAACAAAAGCTGTTGCTGTATTTGTTGATATATTAGCCTGTACAACATTGGCATACACTGTCCATACGATAGATGCGTTGGATGTGTTAGTCGATGAATTAGCTTGTAATCTATCGGTAAATGTGGTACCAGTAACTGATAATGTTCCAGTATTGGCTGATGTATTAGCTTGTAAAACATCCGTGAATGTGCTACCAATTACAGAAGCTGTTATTGTATTGATGTATGTGTTTGCTTGCAATACATCGGTAAATGTGGTACCAGTAACTGATAATGTTCCAGTATTGGCTGATGTATTAGCTTGTAGAACATCCGTGAATGTAGTACCGGTAACAAAAGCTGTTGCTGTATTTGTTGATATATTAGCCTGTACCACATTTGCATATAGAGTGTGTATAACTGATGCGTTAGATGTATTAGATGATGTGTTAGCTTGTAATACATCAGTAAATGTGGTACCAGTTACAGAAGCAGTTCTTGTGTTTGTAGATATATTAGCCTGTACAACGTTGGCATACAAGGTGTGTATAACGGACGCATTGGCTGTATTGGTCGATGTATTGGCTTGTAATACATTCACCCAAGCTGTGCCACTTACACCAACAGATGTTGTAGTAACATGTGCATTGGCCTGAATTGTTGCTGTAAGTATACTTGTGTTTGCTTGTACATCATTAGTGAATACTTTATTGTTTGCAGAAAGTGTACCAGTTAAAATACTAGTATTTGACTGAATTCTGTTTGTAAATAAACTGTTGTATATTGAAGCATTAGAAGTATTAACAGAATTGTTTGATTGTAGTGTTTCTGTAAATGTTCCGCCTACTACAGAAATGCTTCCACCAAATCGTGAATTGTTTGCAACTCTTAGTGCTGTGTCTGATCCTAAAACATGTAATACATTACCAACGTTTGCAGTTCCTGTTGTTGAAATACTTAAACCTGCATTTGAGAAATAACCTTGGCCTTGTACATTCAAATTGTTTTGGATACTTGCAGAAGAACCAATACCTGTTACCGAAAATACTTTCTGTATAATGACATTGCCGTTTGATTGTAGAGCTGTCTGTGAATTCTCTGAAAGAAATAATGTTCCAGAATCTTTGACATAGTTTTCTTTGGCAAGAATATTGTTTTCGGTAACCAGATTGTTGGTTGCAACCATCCAATCACCAAATGTATTGGCATAACTTAATGAGGATACTGTATTAGCCATTTTAACCTTTTTCTAATAGTTTTAATAACAAACTTTTTATTTCTGTTATATCTTCTCTGAGTTCTTTGACTTCAGACTTAATGTTATTTATTTCATTTTTTTGAGACTCTAGTGCTCGGCGCTTGTTCAAATATTCATCCAAACCATTTTTATCCTGGTTTATGATTGCACCACTCCTGGTATCTCTGACCAATTTTGTTCCTTCAACCCTCAAATATGTCATAATCAACCAATCGAACTATTGATATTTGAAGGTAATGCAATACATCTCATATCTGTCAAGTAAGGTACGATAGTTTTATCTGTGGTCAACAAAACAATTTTGATTGCAAACTGATTGAATGAATTATATGTTTGGCCATTATTTGTGGATTGGTAAGAAATATATCCTTGTTCAACACCATTGGTGCCTGGAGCAAATGTGAATTCATACAAATCTTCTCTATTTTTAGAATATAGTGTGTTTGAATTCTTTGTCTTAGTCATTAATTGCCAAGAACCATCATCAAAACTTTGTGTATCGTTTCTATTTAATATTTTATAGTATACCAATATATCCGTATTAACTGGACGGTATGCTGATACATACACACTCAAATCACCAGAGTCGAATCCTGCATCTAGTACGACTTTCTTAGTTATATAACGTGTTGCTGCTGGTCCGCCATTTTTTGATGTTTCTCCAGCAATAATTGCGGATGCACCTGATGCGGAACCTCCAGAAACATTAATTGAAACAGTTGGAGTCTCAATGTATCCTGAACCTGTATTTGTAAAATTAATTTCTGTAATTACACCACCAACGATAACTGGTGTTGCATAAGCTTGTTGTCCGTTTTCACCTGTTGGTGCAGAAATAGAAACTGTTGTGTTACCTGTAGCATATTGAGTGCCGCCAGAAACAATTGAAATTAAACTGTTTGATAATTCACAATTATTAATATTGTATTGTATTGCAAATAAAGATGTTCCTGCATCAGACACCACAGGAGACACAGCATCATCGGTTGAAGATAATTGTGCATACAATGAGAATGATGTGTCTGAATTTGCACTCAACAATCTTTCACCCTGATTATCATCCAAATGAATGTGGTCATACATTGTTGTTCCATATTTACCTGGATTGATGTATTCTGCACTCGTTGAAGCACCGGTCTGTAATGTTGCACTATAATTATAATTAATTGAAGTGGCTGATGGTATAAAATCTGTTGTTGTTACATTAAATGCATCAATCAACGAATCAGTATTTGTAACTGTTCCAATAGTATTGGTCATGGTATTTGCATTACTATAATAATCGACTTTATTTTCCAACAATGTTCTTTGTGGTAATTTTTTCGGAACAACCATTCTAATAGTAGGTGTTTTGGTTGTATCAAATTTAGCACGTTCAATCGTAAACATCATACTTTGATTTTGATCTGCGGTCCAAGTTTGTGAGTTTTGTGATATAAACAGAGCACCAACATATGGTGCTGTGGAAATTTTTGTAATTGAACTTGGATAAGGATCAGTTGAAAGATTCTTAACTGATGATGCTAGTGCTGTGTCACCATTTGATGCTGTCCATAAATTATATTCATTTGAAGAAGACTTTACGATAAATGAGTAAAGTGTTGCAGGCTGAATATAAACTGGTGAATCGAATAAAAATTCTGTATAAGTTGTTGAATCTAGATATTGTGGTGTGTCGGAAACTTTTATTTGATATGCTGGTAAAGTAACGATTGAATTATCCAATGTTGTACCATTTGGATATCCATTTAATGTTCCAACAATAGAAAGTGTTACTGGCGCAGTATCCGTTGCTGGTTTTGAAGAAAAGAATAATCTAATAGAAGATATGTATGCACCATTAGGATAATTTGCTGCATCGATAATAAATGTTTGTGCAACAGGATCGTATGGTGTATAGTAAATACTCTTAGTTACATTTGCTTGTGTAGACAGTGTTACTACATCTCTTTTATTTACTTGTGTGAAAGTATCTTTTGCCCCAGCTGGAGATGCACCAAAATCAATATTTTGTTTATTGGTTTGCAATCCTTGTGCATAGAAACTACCTTCTGCAAATGTTGTTATTGTTCCTTCATTTCCATTTATACGGTTATCCATACGAAACACTCTTGTGCCTGTATGGAATGTATTTGGTGGCACAGTAAATATACCATAGAAACTACCTTCTTCATTGGTTGTAAATGTACCAATGGAATAAATGTCACCAGCTGCACAAGTTATAGCTGTATCTAATGTTACAAGTTTTGTTACTCCGTTATATGAAGAAATGTTTGCAGAAGATCCTTGGCCAGTTCCTGAAGTTATATACAAAGTTTGGCCAACATAAGTTGTATTTGAGGTGGTTGCTAATGCAGAAATTGTTACTGTAGTTGTACTATTAGCACTTCTAATTAGTCCACCAAAATGTGTTTGACTAGCAAAAGTTCCGTAAGCTGTCCTACCTTGATAAACACCATCACCATTGAAGTTTGCATTTTGTAGTACAAGTGAGTTATGATATGTGGTTGTTTTTCCATCACCAGCAACATACAATCTCATGTTGTTTGTGGTTGGATAATCATATATTCCAATAACAACACCTGTTGGTGTAAATGTTCCAGATGAATAATAACCAATAACATCATTTTGTTCGAATGTTCCAGTAACATCAGTTAATTCAATAATATTTGTTTTTCTCACATAATTATCAACACCGATAGTATCAAAGAAACTAAAAACTTGAGTGTTATACAACATGTTTGTTGCGGTAATTGCAATCTCTTGTTTTCTCATCCAAGGAAGAATACTAATATCCGTCACATATCCGTTGTTTAATGAATATGTATTGTCCAATTGAGTGTAATTACCCAATATGTTATTTTGAGTTTGGTTAGCAACATTTTTATAAGTTGATGTTGTTGTTGTTTCTGTAACATGTTCTGTATATCCAACATTTCTACCAAATGGACCATCAAAAGCACCATGATTTGGAACATTTCTGCTAGATTTACCTGTTACAGCAGAGGTTGATTTTATCAGAGTACTTGTTCCAGATACAGTTTGCCAGTCGCCAGCACTCAATGTACTTATTGTGTCTGAACTTTGCCATATGTGTAAATTGGGATCAGTAATCAATAAAGAAGGTGAATATGTCGTATCAACCCAATTATCAACGTTTGGAGATAAAGATATTGTGCCTTTTGCATTTGAGACGGAGAAAGGATTTAAATTAACTTTTCTACTTGCTAATTTTTGTGAAGCCATATTTGTTGAAGTATATGGCAACATAAAATAGTTTGTAAATCCATTAGTACTTCTATAAAAATTCAAAGAAGAAATGTAAGTTGGTGATGGATTATTCAAGTTATAAACCAAAGCCAAATTTTTCAATGGATAATTTGTTACTACTTGGCTCGCAGTCATTCGTTTTGTTCTGCGATTAATGGATGCACCAAAATCTGTTATATTAGCATCCGAAGCTGAATAACCAGAAAAATCATCAACCATAATACCATTTTTAAATCGATTTAATCCATATGCATCAGAAATTTGCAATGAGTTGGCGTTTTGTTCTAATACATTAAGTGCTGTATAATATTCAATACGATTAATCCTGTTGTCTAGACCAGCAATATCCGACATTGTATAACGGCGATGTTGAGTTTGTTCAATAGATAAGTCTGATAATCCAGATACCAATTCCGTTGGAAGGTAACTTGTAAAAGGTCTGTGCGTAATACTTGCGAGTACTAAACAACCATCTGGTTCATTCGGCAGTAACGGATTCAGTGAAGGCGATCCTTCAATAATCTGCAATGATTTATCTTTAGTTAAAATTAATTTATCTTTACGGCCAAGATAGTAGGAGTAATCACAGATGAAACTTGAAGAATCTACAGGCAATAAGAAACCAAATCTTGAGTCTGATGGATTGGAATAACGGAAAACAAAATTTGTTGTGGCATTTTGTCTAGCTGGTCTAAAATCCAAACAATCTCTTAATGAATATGTTGTACCATTTTTACTGGTATATGTTGGAATTTCTCTATAATCATCTGGTGAATTTGAAAGATCAATATAAGACTTTTTATTGAAATAACCATCGCCACCTGAGTGCTTGTAATAGTCTACCAACACCAATAAATTACCAGCTGGCTTTGCAGCACCAGGTTTTAATGTAATTGATGCATGGTCATAATAACCATCTCTTTGTCCGTTATCAAACAAATATCTATTTGTAACATCATATGTTGAATTATCAAACATTGATGTTATTGGTGTTGTACCTGAAGATTTGGTATCAATAATTTTCCAAATTCTTTTTACATCAGAAAGATATAAAGATTGTTTTACACCTGGATTTGCAATACCAGCATTTTGTATATAAATTTGACCAGTAGAAGAACCACTATCATCAACATAAGTATACGTATTTACTTGTGTTCCTGCAGTGGCCATAACAATGTTTGCATTTGCATTGACCAAATTTTTAATTTTTAAAACTAAGCCTGAATTTGTTGCAACTGGCACATCAACTTTAAATATAATTGTTGCAGTAAATGCAGTTAGATCAGCAGTTGTAGTTTGTAATGTTGCAACAGATAAATCACCATTCATTGCGATTGTTCTAGGAGATACCGACCAGTTAACAATGTCACCTGCTGCAAACTTTGAATTAGATTGTGCATTTGTCACAATGATTGTGAAATTTTCTCTAACCAAATCTGCACTAAGAGTGGTGTTTTCTGTGCCAATATGTTTGATAACACCCAAATAACTTCCATCCAATGGTAATGTTGCAGACAGTGTGCTGCCCGCAGCACCGAAAGAAACACCTTTAATTTCTATAAAAGATGTATATGATGAATCAGTAATACTAGCAACATATGGTAAGCCTATTGGAAATATTAATTCTGGTTTATTTGGATTTTCGAAAATTGCATCACCAGAAGGTAAACCATTTTCTTTTCCTGTATCATCTATTTTCGCTTTGCCATATACAGTGTAATTACTGCTATCAATTTGCAGCATAGATTCCACATCGGCAGTATTGAAATTCAGTACAAAAGTTGATGTAGCATCTGGTGTTACACTCCAAGACTTATTTACAGTTGCAGTTCTTGTAGAGCCAACGTATGCGGTGATTGTTCTTGTTTCACCCGCATTTGTTCCTGCTGTGATTGAAATGTCAACACCAACATAAGCATCATTGAATGAAGATGTTTGTCCGTTTGTTGCTGGTAGAACTACAGCTGTTGAGGTTGCTGAAACAAGTGTACCGGTTAAAGCTTGATTCTGTAAGTCATATACCATTGCCTTGAAAATATGCGTATTTGCATTGGCTGTTGGTGCGCTTTGATAATCTAAACCACGAATATAACCTCTAGACACCAATGTAGAATTATAGGTTGTTGCGTTGGCTGTATGTACATTATTTGATGAAACACAATGAAAATCTACTGTGTTTGATGATGTTACATCAAATGTCTTTGAGTTTGCACCATGCACATTTGACACAATAAAATAACTACCATAGTTTATAACTGTTGTATCATTTTGCTTTTCCGCTTGTGTTCTTGCACGACTTGACGTCAAATTAATTGGTGATGGATTCTCCACACGATAACCATGCACATACGCAAGGCCTTTACCAACACCCAAAAGATAATTGTCATCATTATCTGGATCAATTTTTGGTGTCAAAGTAAAATCGTTGATGATATAATCACCATTCGTTTCATAATCACGTTTTGCAAAATAGTCATCGATTACTGCATAAACTGAACCATCAACCATTTTGAAAACGTTACCATCTTCAATGCGAAGCAATTCAATGAAGAATTGGTCATCACCAAAATACAATGGCTTTGACGTAAGATCAAGACTGATTACATATCTGTCTGCGCCGGGTGCTTGGTAGTTTGATGCACCAACTGCAGGATCCAACAACGATGCATCGTTTGCATAGTCATAAATTGTTTCAGTAATTTCCAAACCAACCCTTTTGGATGGTGTACTGTCATACTTACTTAATATGATTGTTGTTGGCTCGATTTGTACAAAGTTACCAAGAACATAGAAAACACCTTTAGCAATAGAAACTACAGAAGATTCTCCTGTTGAACCATTTGTAATTGCTTGACAAGTTTTATTAGAATTTACATCATAGATAATGTCATTGTCAGTGAAACGTGTACCTGATTTATAAACAACAATCAATGTTGGTGGATCACCCTCATCTGCGGTGCCTGTTGGTTGTGCAACTGCAACAACTTTGGCTTTGATTGTTCCTGATGCATTGGTTAACAATAAACCATCAAAATCGGTAACATCAATTGTTGCACCATTGTAGGTGGTTTGTAGTTTAATATAAAAACAATTGAAATTGGTTGTTATTTGTCCGCCAGTTACTGGAGAATTTTCTTTGAATATATTATTGGCAAACTTAGTAATCTGATCCTGTAGAATCGTTTGTGCCTGTGTTAATTCTCTGGCCTGTACAGCCTTACCTGGTTTGAATAAAATTCGATGAAAGTTTTTCGTATCATCGAAATCATCATAGTAAGGATCAACGTTAAAATTTAGAGCCATTTTTTTCCCTTAGAAACCTAATACAAATTTGAGTTGTTCTATTCCGTCATCACTTCTTTGAACACCAGTTCTATTTTCAATATATGCCACATGGCCAGAATAAATTGCAAAATTTGGAAGACTGTATGATAGCACAATTCTTGATGACTTTGATGTTTGACCGAAAATAGGACTATTAATCACTGGAACACCTTTTGTATTTATTAACTTTAATAGGTTGGTCGATTGATTAAAATACAAAACTGTTGCAGTAAATGATGGATTACTAGAGTCACCTTGATAAATGACTTCATCCATATCAAAACCAATATCTGAACCTGCAGCAACGACAATATCTGTTGTTGTGCTATATGCGATACCATTTGCATATACTGGATTATATTGTTTGGTTGTTGGATTAACTATTATACCCAACTGATGAAAGTCTATGTCTGTTGGCAATAAACCACCTTCATCACCTTCAAATTCACAAGTCATCATAACATGGTCGCATCCCAATTCAGAGACTGGATTAAAACCGTGGCCACCAACAGGTGAAGTTGCCGCTGTTAAAATTGCATTTGCACCAAAACCAGATCGAATGGTAACATTTGCATAAGTGTAATTACCACCAGGATTAGTAACCACAATATCGGTTATTACACCAGATTGTACATTTGCGGTTGCAGCTGCACCTGTTCCGTCACCTGTTATGATAATTTCTACTACGGAGTTACCAGGATCGTATCCTGAACCACCATTAATGACGTTGATAACATCTAGACTACCTGCACCGGCAGATGTGATTAGAGGGTTTGGTGTGTTTGAACCAATTGCTACTGGCATCCATTCTCTGTCCATGAATTTCAGTTTTAGGCCTGTATCAATGGTATACATGAACTTCCATTTATAATCATCTTCACCTTGGAACATTTTGTTTGCAGTATATGTACCTGGTTCAAAGTATGGTTCAGATGTTGATGGTTCACCATTATTGTTCCATAAACATTTGAAAACTTGGTCATATTTGTTTTTCACATAAAAAATTTGTGTAATATAACCGTTTGCATCTTTCTCAAACATATCAACATCATCTTGAAAATAGTCATATACTATTCCCGAAGTCCAATCTACACGCTGAATGACTGGTGATATATCGTTTGTCTTTATTTTCTTTACAATAAACATATTCTTGTACACCTGCTTGAGTGATTTCAAGTCGGTTGCAGGAACAGGTGGGTTTATATTATCATCCCAAGGCAATGGTTTTGCTAGAAAACAATAGAACACATTGATTGGTTCAGTCAAATATGGTGGCACCACGGCCACCGGTGCATAGTACATCAGTTCTATCTGAGAAACTTTTGAACCGTTTGTGAGAATATTTTTATTTGCCATAGTGTTTTATTTATTATGAGAAAACAACGGATACGAATGTATTTGCTAAGTCACCATCAATGCTAAAGAATTTCAAGTATGCAGAACTTGTTGCTGGAATAGTAAATGTTGTTGAATTTGTTGTTGAATTCAGTGCTGTTAATCCATGAGTCACCGTGCGGCCTAGGCCGCCAGTATTAACCAACCACACTTCAACTACTTTACCAGTGACAAAGTTACTATGTGAAACAGTCAAGTCTGCGACCAAGTTGGCTTTAATCATTGAATCAGTTGCGTAATTAATTGTAATTGCTGTTTGATTGCCAGCAGGTATTCTTGGTGTATAGATAAAACCTTTTTCTGGTTTAACTACACCAGAAAATTCTGCTGAATCACCATTCAATGTCAGAATGTTTACCAGTGTATTTGAACCGACTGGACAATTCCAGAATTGAATTTGTG